>JAEEGL010974241.1_pt1 | contig 18492 bp, 19 predicted proteins | sample 9134231 | NCBI WGS metagenome assembly JAEEGL01 (sample SAMN16246548, study PRJNA631951) | gut metagenome | biome: gut microbiome; feature: rumen; material: fiber-attached | host: Bos | place: Iran: Karaj | collected 2018-10 | reverse complement strand
TCGGAGGCAGGAATATGTCGCGTACCTACGGCACGCCTCATATTGCTGTCTATATTTACCAGCCATTGAAATGGCAGGCTACCTTTGTCTTGCCCCTCTGGGGCGTCTTTGGTGGTATCTTTGCGGATAATCATTAAACGAAACAACCCTATGAACACCGAATATCGTTATCAGCTTGAGTCCCGCAAGTTGACGGGCAAAGCTCCGCAGAAGACGGCCTGCCCGGAGTGCGGCAGGAAGAAGTGCTTCGTGCGCTATGTTGACACCCGCGACGGCTTCCGCTACGTGGCCGACCATGTGGGCAAGTGCGACCACCTGCACTCCTGCGGCTACCACTGTAAGCCCTCCGAGTATTTCCGCGACAACCCCTCCGCTGTCCCGTCTGTCGCGATATCATCGCGACCCTCAGCCCCGCCGCCTCTCCCTCCCTTCCAGCCCCTCAGCCCCGCCTACGTGCGCCGCAGCCACTCGCCCCGCAGCACCTTCTGGCTGTGGTTCGCCACCAGCTGCGCCGAGCGCCTCGGCCTCGCTCCCGAAGCCGTCCGCCGCGTCTATGAGGACTACTACGTGGGGGCCACGCGCTACGGCTGCGTCATCTTCTGGCAGATAGACCGCCACGGGCTTGTCCACGGCGGACACATCATGCAGTACGGCTCCGACGGCCACCGCCAGGGCTACCAGGGCTGGACGCACGGGCCGCTCATCCAGCGCGGCTTGCTCCCCAAGGACTGGCAGCTCTACCAATGCCTCTTCGGGGAGCACCTGCTGCCGCGCCGCCCAGAGGCCCATGTCTGCCTCGTGGAGGGCGAGAAGACGGCCCTCATCATGTCGGCCCTGCAGCCCCAGCACCTCTGGCTTGCCACGAGCGGCAGCGGAGGCCTGAACGCGGAGAAGCTGGAGTGCTTGCGAGGCCGCCGCTTCACCCTCTTCCCCGACAGCGGCTGCCTCGCGAAGTGGCAGAAGACGATGCAGGCCACCCAGGGCCTCGACTACAACTTCTGCGACCAGCTCGAAGCCTACCCGCCAAACACCGACCTCTCCGACCTGCTGTTCTGATTCTAAGGAGTCAAGGAGTAGAGGAGTTTTTGTCTCTAAGGAAGCGGTGATTTTAAATCTAAGGAGTCAAGGAGTCAAGGAGTTTTCGCCCCGCAGTAAACGGTGATTTTAAATCTAAGGAGTCAAGGAGTCAAGGAGTTTTCGCCCCGCAGGGGCATAAGAACTCAGCCCAGGGTAGCACCCTGGGTTATTGTGGCGGACAATCAATGTCGCCCTGTAGGGGCAAAAGCGTTAAATGAGAATTCTTTTGCCCTTGCAGGGCGCTTTCACCCTTACGTTCACATACCCAGGGTGCTACCCTGGGCTAAGTTCTTGCAGCCCTTTCAGGGCAAAAAAACTCCTTTCCTACTAAACTCCTTAGACATTAACAACTGCTTCCTAAAAAAAAACATTTTCCTTAGAAAATGATAGAAAATAATTGACAAAAAGCTTGCATAATTCAGAAAATTGTCGTACCTTTGCGGTGTCATTCGAAAGACAAGAAAGGTTCTTTGAAATACCCCTCCAGAGGTGCAGAAATCAACGCCGGAGCGTGCATTGCTCCAACACCTCCAGCGGTTGATGGAAGTCGGCGAACCGACCCGCGCAAATCGGTTGGCCGATGGGAGCAAACACCTCGGGGGGTACAAGAAGGACTGAGAGAGAAAAACATTTACTTCAACCAAGAAAAATCTAAAACCATGATTCAGTACAGTATTTTCATCATGAGTGCCCAGCCCGGCACCAAGAAGGAAGACATCACTCACACCAAGGCCTACGGCGCTGCCCAGGCCATCTCGACCCTCAACCTCGAGGAGTTCGCAAAGCACATCACCGACCACGGCTGCGCCTACGACCGCGCCGACGTGCAGGCCATCCTCACCAAGAGCGTCGATTGCCTGCGCGAGCTGATGCTCGACGGCAAGAACGTCAGGCTCGGCGACCTCGGAACGTTCCGCGTGGAGCTGAACTGCGAAGGCGCTCGCACCACCGACGAGTTCGACTCCGACAACATCAAGGCCGTCAACGTGCGCTGGACACCCGGCAAGCGCTTCGAGAACCTCCGCGACGAGGCCACGTTCAAGCTCGTCCCCAGCCTCAAGGCTAAGGAAGACGCCATCGAGGTCATCAAGAACGAGGACACTATTCAGGGTCTGGAGTAAATCTCCAGCCCTGAATAATTCAAAATTAATAAATTCAAAATTCAAAATGACATTCAGGAGTAAGAAGTGAGAGGTAAGAGGTAAGAGAATACCTTTGCCCCCTGAAACATCCCAAGCATTCCTCTAACCCCTAACCTCTAACCTCTAACCCCTAACCTCTAACCTCTAACCCCTAACCTCTAACCTCTAACCTCTAACCCCTAAAATCAAATTGCCATGAAAAAAGAAACTTGGAAATTCATCCTTCAGACGCTCATCGCGATTCTGACAGCCATTGCAACGACCCTCGGCGTCACATCCTGCATGGGGTAGCCCCCCACTAACTCCCCCCAAGGGGGGAGGATTACGCCACCCTTACCCCTCCCCCTTGGGGGAGGAAGGGAGGGGGCTTGTTAAAGATGCCGTAGGCATCGGACAACGGTAGCCAGCCATTTTAATGGCTGGGAGAAAGCCGACGAGACGAAAATGCGTGCCGTTAGGTACGCAACACCCCAACACTCTTTGAAATGTTGCGTACCTACGGCACGCCTTCCTATTTGCCTCCAACAGCTCCCAGCCATTGAAATAGCTGACTACCATTGTCAAGCCCCTATGGGGCCTCTGTAAACGACCCCCTCTGTCTCCCCCGTAAGGGGGAGGAAGGGAGGGGGCTGGTTAGCAGGATTGGCTATAGTTTCCCTTACTTTCGTACTCGGCCTTCACTTCCTCGTAGAAGTTAGCCATTGTGCTCATCGTGTATGGCTGAAGCCAGAAGTAGCCGATGCCAAGGGTGAAGATACAGAGGATGGCCCAGCCGATGAAGGTAAGGTAGAGCCAGAAGAGGTCCCACTTGTGGCCGCGCATCATAGCCATGCTCAACTCGATGGCTGAGTTGTACTTCAAGTCGGGACGGTCGCGCAGGATGAATACCGTCATTGAGTACGACAGCGCCTTGATGATGCCTGGAATGATAAGCAGCAAAGTCCAGAGAACGATGTAAACGTACACCAGCAGGATGGTGAGGAAGTTGCGGACAAAGTCGTGATAGCCATCCAAGAGGCAGCCAATATGGAACGGGTCGTTACTCTCGCGACGATGATTAGCAAGGAATGCCACACTGTATCCCCATCCCATCGGGAGGAGAAGCAAGGAGAGTGCAGTGCCTACATAAGGCACGAAGAGTTCTGTCCCGGCAGAGACCGTTGCACCGAAGATGCCACAGATGAGCTGGAGAACGAATGTGAGCAGGGCGGCCTCTGCCCAACGGCCTTTGAGGTCGGCTGCGCCTTTGTCGCGCAAGATTTTTGCTGAAGATGTCATAATGTTAATGAATTAAGGAGTTAATATGTTAAATTCTCGGCAAAGGTACGGCATTATTTGCTTTCTTGCAAGTCTTCTAATACTTTTTTCACTTCTTCTACCGAAATGTCGAGTTTCAGCATTTGCTCCGACACCTCGGGGAGAGTCTCGTGGAAGAAAGCCTCGCGAAGACTATGGCGGATTCTTTCCGTAGCACCCTCGCTGACATAGTAGCCCATGCCGCGACGGTTGAAGATGATGTCCTGCTGGCTGAGCCAGTCGAAGGAACGGACCACAGTGTTGGCGTTAACCTCCACCTCTGCCGCATACTCGCGGACACTCGGCAGACGCCCGCCTTCAGGATACTTGCCCCGCAGTATCTCGTCACCAATAAGCTCGGCTATCTGCAGGAAGATTGGTTTGCTATTCTTGAATTCCATAAGGCTCAGGGATTACGTTTGGTGGTCAATTGCGCACGAGTGTAAAGGCGGTAGGTCAGAAGCCAGATGCCGATGTAGAGCAGGAAAGCAAGGATGTTCAGGCATACAAGAACCGTATTGGCGTGCCATCCGTTGTTGAACCAGTTCCATATCCTCTCAATCTCAAGCGGATTGTCGAACACATTGAAAACAACTACGAGGGAAAGCAGCGTGAAGACATTCTGCAGGATGAAGTAGAAGAGCATCGTCCAGGGGATGTTGTACTTGTACTTCCAGGCATTGAAGAGGGCAAAGCTCCTGACGAAGCAGGCAAACAGCTGGACAATGAGTATTGCAGTTAAGAAATGCATGCTGTCCAGATTCCCCCACCAGGAGGCGCTGAAAGTGGATAAGGTAAGGGAACGCGTCTCCCCGTAAGGAACAGCCAGGCGGAACAGCGCATGCAGCATGTCGGCAAGCACGACTCCACCAATCCATAAAACTTGGACGCCTACCACGATGACCACGAAGTGCCAAAGGAAACGCTCCAGGTTGGTGGCTGGCAAGGTAAGCTCGTTGATGCGCCCCTGCTTGGTGAGAAGGTTGTGGAACATGTAGCCCGAAGAGACGACGGTGATGGCAAAGCCAATCAACGAGGTGAATGCACCAAGCTCAAAGACATTGTCGTACCACCTCGTTACGCTCATGGGCAAGCCTGATGCCAGGATATGAAGGTAGTAAAGCAGTACGGGGGAACAGGTGAGCGCCACAATAAGAATGGCTGCACGGGTATAGAACTTGCTGTTGACGGTGAGGTCCCACCGCGCAACATTTACAAAGCGGTTGAAATTAAACATATCATAGGACCCTCTCCCTAACCCTCTCCCTTAAAGGGCGAGGGAACTGCTTCGCAGGGTCATGGGCAGTTTGTGTTAAATGATTTCGGTTACTGATGAGTTCTCTCCCTTTAAGGGAGAGTTAGAGAGGGTCTTTTACTGTCTTGATGAACAGCTCTTCGAGGTCTATCTTCTCCTCCTTCTCCACAAGAGGTTCGTTGAGGAGCACCCTGTTAGGCTCGATGATGCAGACGTGGTCGAGCAGAAGCTCCACATCGTGCACCTGATGCGTGGAGATGATGACCGTCTTGTCGTCCGACATGCTCTCAATCAAAGCCTTGCGGAACTGGCTCTTCGAGAGGATGTCGAGGCCGTTGGTAGGCTCGTCCATAAGCAGATAGCGCGTATTGGCAGCCAAGGCAACGCTCATGTAGATTTTCTTCTTCTGACCCATCGAGAGCGAACCAAGGTCGATGTCCGACGTCATCTCGAAGCTGGCCAGGCTGCGCTCCAGAATCTCGTCGCTGAAGCGCGGGTAGAAAGGCTTGATGGCCTTGACGTACCCCCGAAGCGAGATGCGGGGCAGGTCGTACTCCTCGGGGACAAGGAACATTTCCCGCAGCACCTCAGGGGTTCGCAGCGAGGCAGAAACGCCGTCGATGGTGACATCACCCTTCTGCGGACGGAGCAACCCCATCATCAGGTACAACAATGTGCTCTTCCCTGTGCCGTTCTTGCCCAGGAGGCCATAGATGCCGCTCTGACCGAAGTCGAGCGAGAAGTCATCCAGCACTCTTTGATAACTTCTGTAGCCGAATTTGATGTTCTGAATACTAATCATAACCCTATTGTTTCAGTGTATTAGTTAAATAGTACACCGCAAAGGTAAAACAAATTCACTTCACTCACCAAAGAATTTCTTCAATTTAACATAAATTTAACACAAAAGCCGCCCAGAGGAACCCTCCAGGCGGCAGAAGATATTAGAATAATGTATGGATGTCTATTCCTTGGAAGAAAGACTTATGTCTTCAGAACCAATATCCCCAATACAAGTGCAACAGCCAGAGAAAGCAATGTTCCCGTCAGCACATACTCGGATTTCTCATCCCCTTTTGATGCTTCATTGAATCGGAGGATGGATTTCGCTGCAACCAGAAAGCCTATTGCCTCATATTGGGACATAACCACGAACAGCAACATAAGTCCACGTTCCAACCAGCCTATCAGCTCGCCAGAATGAAAGTTCCCGTGGTCGCCGTTTCCTTTTGGGGTTATATTTACCTTGCAAGCTCAGAAGCTTGTTTCTTGTAATTGCAAGTTATTTCACTTGCATAAATGGGAATAACTCTTCTAATGAAGGTATAAGTTGGAACACGGGGTAGGCAGGGAGGGCTGCATCAACGGTCGGCGATGTTGTCGCCCTCAGTTTCCTTGAGCACTTCGTCGAAGTCGGTCAGGCCGTTGGCGACAAGGATGTCGTACCACTGGACAAGCTTCTTGACGTCGCTGGGGAAGATGCGGTCGCGGTCGTAGTTGGGCAGCACCTCTCCAAGATAGGCGTAGAGTTCCTCCTTCGAGGCCTTGCGGTAGTCAATGGACGCAGGCTTGCCCTCTTCCTTCGTCTTGATGCTATTCAGCACCTGACGCAGCGGCACCTCCTTCTCGTCGGTGTACATGGCGATGTCTGCCAGGGAGATGACTTTGTCTGCTGCAAAGGCAGGGAAGCGCTTCTTCTGCGTGTCGATGGTTTCAACGATGAGGCTGTTTTTGCCTCGCGATACAAGTTTGTAGAGTCCGGGCTTGCCGGAGATTGCTAAGATTGTTTCAAGCATAATTAAAATATGAATTTAGTTGTTCTGAATTGTTGTAAGTACGGCTCTCAGCTGTTCCAAGAGCCTTGTGTCGTTGGTTGTGCTGTTGTCGATGACGAAGTCGGCCTGGGAGCGGTGCAGTTCAGGCTGCTGCATTCTCATACGGGCAATGACTTGCTCCCTCGAGGCTGTGTCCCTCTGCATCGCCCTTTGCAGGCGCACCTCCTCCGGAGCATCAACGAAGAGAACCTTGTCCACATATTCGTTGAACCCGCTCTCGAAGAGAATGGCACTCTCCAAACAGACCAAAGCCTCCCCCATCCCCTCCGAAGGAGGGGAGAACGGATGAGATGCTTCAGGATGGTTCACCCCTCCTGTGAGGGTAGGGTGCAGGACGGGGGAGGCCATCCATCTTTGAAAGTCCTTCAGCACAACGGGATGGATGATGGCATTGACTTGACTGGCATTCTCGGCATCAGCAAAGAGGAAGCCGGCAAGGCATTTCTTGTTAAGCACCTGTCCGTCGAACACCTCAGGGCCGACGAGCTGGACGAGCTTGCCGCGTATCTCCTCATCGGTGGCAGTAAGGCGCTTTGCCTCCTTGTCGCAGTCATAGACGGGAATGCCGAACTCCCTGCGAAGGATGTCCGAGACGTAGCTCTTCCCGCTACCTATACCGCCTGTAATGCCGAGCGTCATAGCAATTGATAATAACCAATAACCAATAAACGATTAATCTTTAATCCCTAATCCCTAATCTTTTATTCCTCTGTCACTTGTTCGATGAGGTAGTCCACTTCCTGAGGCGAAATCCTGATGTCGGAGACACCATCGGGAACGGTCTTCGGGTGCAGCAGGAGCTTGGCGCTTTCGGTGTTCAGCAGGAGTTCCTCGTAGGTCGTGGCAATCACGAAGTCCTCCGAAGTGAGCTGATGGTAACGGCCCGACTCCACACGGAACGTGACTGAGACCTGAGCGGGGAAGGTGCGGAGCTTCCTGTCAGCAGGGAAGTTAAGCCCTATGACAGGCACCTTGACGGTCTTTTCCGTGTAGTAGCCCACTCCGACCTTGATGCTGACCTGCGAAGGCTCGTACTTCAGGAACTTCTGCTTGCGCAGGGCAATCTGATAGCTTCCAGCCTCATGCAGTCCTTCCAGCAGGAACGGCTCGGAATAGACGACACGCATCGTGTCGAGAATGTTTGCAGGAGCAAAGACGCGGACGGAATCCGGCTCCACGCGAATGCTCTGGATGTAGTGCTGCGTAGTGGCCTTGAGGCTGCCTGCCAGCTTGACAGGAAGGGTGCGCGAATGGCCGTGGTTGTAGGTGTAGCGAAGCGTATCTGGACGTATGGCCTGTATCTTCGTGGTGGCAGCAAAGATGCGGTGCAGCATCCTTTGCATGTCGGAAGAGGAGATGGACACCTCGTCATCGTTCAGTCCCGACTCGTACTTGGCGAAGTCAACCTTCACGACGTTGCGTCTGAAGAGGCTGCTGAAGCTGTGTCGTGCCAGCGAGAGGCCCCTGTCGTGGAGGGTGACGCTGATGGACGGTGGCAGCGAGTCGATGATGACCACGTCGTCGGGAATATTCTCAAGCTCCAAGGCGACCTGCACCTCCCGCTCCAGCGTCTCGTTCAGAGCCTGCAAAAACCAGAAACCGAAGGAGACGGCAAGAAAGAAGCAAAAGACCAGCAGCTCGTTACTCTTCGTCCCCAGCAGCGAGTCCTTCAGTAGCCTGTAGATACGCTTGGCCTTTGGCATCGGATTATTGAGCTGCCTGCGGAGAAGCAAAGACGCTGCCCCTGTCCACGGTGATGCAGATGCCGTTGGCAACCTCCACCTTGAGCGTGTTGGCTGCCTCGTCGATGTCCTTCACAGTGCCGTAGATGCCGCCAGCAGTGACGATTCGCTGTCCTTTGGTAATGCTGTTTCGGAAGTTCTGCACCTCCTTTTGCTTCTTCTGTTGCGGACGAATCATAAAGAACCACATGATGGCGAAGATGATGACCATCATCAGCAGGAACGACATGTTGCCTGCTCCGCCTTGTGCTTGAAGTAATTCCATAGTTTATTTAATGATTAGATGATTTACTGTTTTTCTTCTTGGGAGAGGTCTGGGTTGAGGCTGTCTTCCTTCACCAGTTTCCCTTCTTCAATGAGTTTCTTTGCGATGGCGTCGAGGGTGGCGTTGATGTACTTGTCGCTCTTCGGGGTGCTATACATCTTGGCAATCTCTACGTATTCGTTGATGCTGACGCTGAGCGGGATGTTCGGGAAGGTCGTTATCTCTGCCAACCCAAGTTGGAGGATGACGCGGTCCATCACGGCGATGCGCTTGAAGTCCCATTTGCGGGTGCTTTCGCCTACAAGGGAATAGAAGTACTCCTGTCCCAGCAGTGCACGGCGCAAGAGCTTCGTAGCAAAGTCGCGGTCGGCATCGGAATTGTACTCCGGCATGAGCGGCTGCGAGGCTGAGCTGTTCTCCGTAAAGCGGTTGATGGTCTTGAGAACGAAGCTATCGACGATGCTCTTGTCGTCGTTCCAATAAACATTCACTTCCTCAAGGAGTTCGGAAAGCTCGTCGTTATCGACAATAAGGTGACGGTAAATGAGCCGCCAAATCTCGCGGTCTTCCTGATAGGAAGACGTCTCCGAAGCCATGTATTGCTTGTAGTAGTCGCTCTCCTCCACTTTATTATATAGAGCGCGCACGAAGTCTTCCTGGTCGGCCCAGCTAAGGGCTTGCTCGGCACAGTAGTCGCGGAGCTGCCTGTTCGATTCAAGTTGAATGATAAAGCGGTTGTCCACAAACTTGCGGCTCCATACGATGCCGTCCTTGAGCTTCTTGCTGCGGGCCACGCGCATCTCCAGCATGCGGACTGACATCCGGCTCACCTCCACCATCAGCAGGAGGAGATAGTTGTAGAGGTCGTAAGCTTTGTCCAGGCTTAGCAAGAGTTCCTTCTCGCAGGCATCGGGGTTGTGGCTGCCTTTTTGCAGATAAGAGTAGAGTACCTGCACAAGCTTAATGCGTATCAATTCACGGTTTATCATAGAGCGCGTCAACTTAATTATGCCGCAAAATTAGTCATTTTAACGCAAAAAGCGACATTTTCCTTCATCTTTTTTTGGCAGTTAGGAGAAATATGAAGAAATTTGTGAAGCAAAAGCGTTAAATATGACAACAGACTACAGACAACAGGCCTCGGAAGGCAGAGAGGCGGAGATTCTTTTCTCGAGGACAGTGAAGGCAGGACAGCGCATCTATTACATCGACGTAAAGCGCAATCGCAAGGGTGAAAAATACCTGAGCATAACGGAGAGCAAGAAGATGTACAGCGGCACTCAGGAAATGCCGCAGGTAAGCTTCGAAAAGCACAAGATATTCCTCTTCCGCGAGGACTTCGGCAAGTTCGAGGAAGCCCTTCGTCAGGCCTTCGACTTCGCTGAAGGCGATGAGGTTGAAGCCCAGGACACTCAGGAAAGCCAGGACAGCGACAATGGCGGCGATGCCATCAAGCTCGACATGGAGTTCTGAACGCAGGAGGCTCTTCCTCCCTTTCGGTTAACCATTGGCCTATGCCTAAAGTCCTCCTTTATATCACAGCAAAGCTCTATTGGATTTTCTTGTTCTACAACAAGGACTTCAACGAAAACAGAGCGCATGTTCATGTCGGCAAGAAGGATACAAATACCTTGTGTAAGATTTGGCTTGAGCCTAAAGTTGAGATTGCCAAAGGCGGTGACTTGACAGAGGCTCAGCAGAAGGAGGTTCTTGGGCTTGCTGAAACTTATCGGGACAAGCTGCTCAAGCAGTGGGCAAACTTCAAGGCAGGGAATCCTATTCGTATAATCAAGATACAGAAATAGCCATGTTCACAAAAGAAGGTTATTGGGATGTTGTTCCCAAGATAAAGGGCATATCCTTCCCGATGAGAGGGAAGTTTCAGGTTGATTTGCAGGACGGACGTTCTGTTGTGATGCCTATTTCTGCATTCCCAAGCCTGAAGAAGGTGCCAACGAAGGAACGTAAGAATTGGTATCTGATAGGCGGTGGGGTCTCGTGGGACTCATGCCCCGAGGTTATACATATCGAGCAAATTCTTGGCGACTACAATAAGTTTGCTCATGAGGCATAAAGCGCCTTCTTTTGTTTACTGATAAACTTCCAGAACGATTGCTTCTTACAGGAACTTTCGGACAAGGGCTTCGGTCGCGTCCCAGAGTTCCTGCATCTGTTTGTGGCGGTAGAACTTTTCACCGACGTTGACGATGCGGTTCGAGCGGTTGAAGGTGCCTGTCTGAGAGGCTTTGTCCTCGTCCAGGAGCAGGTGGATGGCTGTGTCGGCACCTTGGCGGGGAGTGTGGATGAGGGGGCGGAAGAAGATGTCCGTCAAGGGGTCGATGAACGAATGCATGCGGATGATGTTCGTCGAGACAATCCACGGGTCGGCTGCATTCACCGTGATACCTTTGTCCTTCAAGCGGTTGGCGAGGTCGAAGGTGAAGAGCGTCAGTGCCAGCTTGGTGTTGCTGTAGATAGGGATACGCCAGAAGCTTCCCTTGCGTCCGCTGGTGAAGAAGTAGGGGAAGTCGAGATGTCCGATCCTGTAGGTGAGCGAGACCATGTTCACGATGCGGCTGCCTTCCCGCATCAGGGGCAGCAGAAGGCGTGTCAGCAGGTAGGGGCCTACATAGTTGACTTGGACGGTTTGTTCTAAGCCGTCCTTTGTCCTCTGGAATTTTGTTGCCAGCGTTCCAGCGTTGTTCATCAGGAGGTCGAGGTGCTGGAAGCGAGCCTTGACCTCGTCTGCAAAGCGGCGGACAGAGCTTAGGTCTGCCAGGTCGATGCCCATCACTTCGACGTTCTCGTTGCCTGTTTCGCTAACAATCTCCAAGCGTTTCGCCTCAGCCCTGTCGGGGTGGTGGCAGGCCATGATGGTGTGGAAGCCTTTCGCTGCCACAGCTTTCGCTTCCTCGAAGCCCATGCCTGTGCCTGCGCCAGTTATGATGGCAACACGACGGTTCCCCTCCTGTTCCTCCGAGGGGGATTGACCTTCCCTTTGTGGAGATTTAGAGGGGGCTGTTTTGTTCTCGTTCAATTCGCTCGATTTCATTGATGATGTCCTTGGGTAGTGGTTCGTTGAGATGCTGGTGGCAGGCCATTTCCAGGGTGTACATTCGGCCGATGCAGTAGTTGCTGTGACGGCAGCCGCAGCGGTGATGCGGGTCCTCTTTGAGTCGGTTCACGAAGTCGGGTTCGTTGAGCAGGCTGCGGGCCATCTGCACTGCCTCGAAGCCGTGCCCCAGCACTTCGTTTATCTTGTCGCCGCAGACGAGTCCGCCCACGTAGATGAACTTCATGTCGGGCATTGCCTGGCGGAACTTCAAGGCATCCTCCAGGAAGAATGCTTCTTCGTAGTGGACGGGCTTTGTCATGATATTTCGCACGATGGGCTTACAGGAGCGTATGCTGTACTTGAGCCAGGGCTTGTCCATGTAGTGTGTCATCGTTTGGAGTGGCAGTTCGCCCCTCATGACATACATTGGCGTTGCGCTCACCAGGCCGCCGCTCAGCACCAGGGCATGCACACCGAGCTGCTGAAGGCGTCGGGCTACAGGGATGCTATGCTCTTCCAGCGAGACGCCGTTCTTGAGTCCGTCGCGCATGTTCATCTTGCACACCACAGCCATATCGTCCTTTGCTGCCTTCATGACTTCCTCCACGCAGAGCGACATGAAGCGCATCCTGTTCTCCAGCGAGCCGCCGTACTCGTCTTTACGGTGGTTGAAGTAGGGGTTGAGGAACTGGTCGATGAGGTAGCCGTGTCCGCAGTGTATCTCCACTTCGTCGAAGCCAGCCTCACGAGCCAGGTTGACAGCCTCGCCGAACTTCTTGGCCAGTGCCGTCAGCTCGTCTTTCCGCAGTCCGCGCACGATGGTTGGGCTGTAGAGGTTGAAGCCTGTTGAGGCTCCCACGGGAATGCAGCCGCAGATGTCCTTGTGGCTCATGTTGCCGCAGTGCCCCAGCTGGATGCCTGCCGCCGCACCTTCCTTGTGTATGCCGTCGGTCAGGCGGCGAAGTCCGGGCAGAATCTCCCGCTTCATCACCAGTTGGCGGTCGAAGCTCAATCCGCTTTCCGTAACGGCAGCATAGGCGATGGTGGTCATTCCCACGCCGCCCCGTGCCACGCTGGTATGGTAGTCGTAGAGCATCTGACTGGGTTCGTGCCCTGGGCACATACTCTCGAAGGCTGCACTCCTGATGGTGCGGTTTCTCAACGTCAACGGCCCGATGTGAGCCGGCTCGAAGATTTTATTCAGTTCATAGTCCATAGTTCATAGTCCATAGTTATGAAAGCGCTTTATGACATCAGCTTTCAATGTTCATTTTTCAATTTTTAGTAAACGAATGGAATGATTCGTTTACGTCCTTTTAAGGCTTCCTGGCCGAACTCATCCTTATACCTGTTGTAGATGGAATGGGCGCGGGGGACGAGGTTGGCTGCTGTCCAGATTGGGAAGACCCAGGCCGCAGGCGTTGCTGCAGCAAGGGCAAAGCCCGTCCACTCCAGAATCTCGCCCAGATAGTTGGCAGAGGTCACGAAGCGGTACATACCCTTCTGGGGCAGATAGTGCTTTGTGTCGCCAGGCTTGCGCAGGTGGCGTATCACATGGTCGGAGTGGAGGTTGATGGCCATTCCTATGATGAAGACCAGGATGCCCAGGATGGCGTTCCAACGGAGCAGGTAGGCAGCTCCTTCCCCAAAGTCGGGGTTGGGGAAGAGGTAAAGCCCCCCGCCTTGCAGGAAGCCGTTGATGAGGTTGAACACGATGCCCATCGTCATGATGGCTACAGGCATCCGGCTCTTGCCCTTCAGCAGCCAGGGGAAGACGAGGCTGCGCTGGAAGTAATGCAGCTCGAAGAGGCAGAACAGGACCAGCTGCGGCAGGTGCCACTTCAAGGGCGAACTCCACCAGATGGCAAGCATTACGAGGAAGACAGGCACTTCCATCAGCATCCAAGCCACGCGGTTGTTGATGCTCCAGCCCCATTGCTTAGTGCGGAACTGGCCGTAGCCCGCTGTCACGAAATAAAGGCTGACGAAGACCACAAAGGCCATCGCCGTCATGCCGTAGATAAGGTAGTTGAAGACTTCTGCTTTCATTGTAAAGGTCGATAGACCCTGCAAAGGTACGACTTTCTGTTCAAAAAAGCAGCATTCCCTGCAAGTTTTTTTGCTATTTAAAGCTTCTGAAGTTAAAATGGAAGTAAAAGTGGAAGTTAACTCGCTCCGCTCGTGGAAGTTAAAAAAGGACAATACCATATAGCTGTTCTCGCATCCAAAGCTGTCGTCCAGCACGGAGTGCTTTACTTCCAGCCAGCTCTGCTGGCTTAACTCCCTATTTAACTTCATCTTATAACTTCCGAGACTTAAACTTCCTTAACTTCCAAGCTCAAGTCGCTTAACCGATTTGCCCCAGTCGGTTCGCCGATTCGGGTCAACCGCTTAAGCTTAATTTTTTTTGCCAAAAAACTTTGTAGTTTCGAAAAAAAGTCGTACCTTTGTACCAGAATAACCAATTAAAAACCTTGAAGATATGAAGAAGATTCTACTCTCGATGCTTCTGCTTTTTGCAGGCATCATGACCGGCCAGGCAGCCAGTTACGACATCTGGGTGTGCGGCGTTCAGGTGACGGACAGCAACAAGGGTAACATCGGCTCTGCCATCAGCTCCTCGCAGGGAACAGTGACGGGTTCGGTGAGCTACAACTCCTCCACGAAGGTGCTTACCATCAGCAATTCCTCCATCACCACCAGCAAGGACCACGGCATCCGCATCAAGATTAGTGACGTAACCGTTCAGTTCGTCGGCACATGCTCCATCACAACTACGGCCTCCGACAAGCGGGCCATCCGCTACGACAAATCCGACCTGATCGGAACCCTGCAGGGCAGTGGCCTCGGCACCCAAGTGACGATGAAGGGCACCAGGAGTGGCATCTACATCGACGACAACTGCGAACTCACGGTCCAGAACATGACGCTTTCCGTGACAGGCACCTACTGGGGCATCTGCGGTCACGACGGTAGCCACAGCGAAAAGCTGTATGTCCGGGGCGCAACATCTCTCACGGCAGAAGCCACAGCCAGCAGTGGCGAGGGCATCGGCGACATGTACTACGTCTATCGTTATGATAACTTGGACTATATCCTGCCCCAGGGCGGTCTTTTCACCATGAGTAGTGACAGGCGTTGTGTGGTGGACATTGACAACAACATAGCCAAGAAGGTGCAGATAGTCAAAAAAGAGAACCTGGGTTTTCAGTTGGCCGAGATTGATGTGACCAACTGCAACTGGCAGGTCATTGGCAAGAGGTTGAAGAACGATTCCTACATTTCCGACGCTTCTTCCGTAACATACAACCTCAGCAGCAATACGCTTACCCTCAGCGGCGTGTCTTATAACAGCTCCCGTGCCTTCCTCACTAACAGCATACCTGGCCTGAAGGTAGTAGTGAAAGGGAATAACAACGTCGACGGAAAGATGAGTTCCACCACGGACATTTCTTTCGAAGGCTATCTTACCAGTAGTTATTCGTCAAACGTCCTGACCGTTAATAACGGGTGGTTTGTTTGTGATGCAAAACTGGATTTCAAATATCTGAACTTAAGCGCTTCACGTTCCACGGGTACCCCAATTTATGGGGGAACGAATGCTGAACTGACCATCAACAAGTGCAAGGTGAAAGCCGAATACACAGGCTCAGGCTCCAACTACGGTGCCATCAGGGGCTTCAAGAGCGCCAAGTTGACGTCGGACGATGTCAAGTCCTATAACACATTCTATCGTGCTGGCGAGGGCTTTGTACGCCAACGCAATGATATAACCGTGACTTATCCCTTAGCTAATCTTGTGGAGATAGAGGTACCCACTGAGAGCTATAATATCCAGGTGCTTGGGCATCAGATCACCAACGTCAATCCCGACCATTTTGGCGTGGAGGGACTCGATGCCTACATCTGCTCCTACGATGCCGCAAGCAAGACGTTGACGCTGTCCGGCAGCAGTATTTATTCTACAGAAGACAATGTGCGCGGCATTTCCCTCTTTGACTCCAATTCCACTATCTTGCTGCAAGGCTCTAACATCATTAAGACTGCAGGCATTGCCCTTCTCCTTGGCTCTACGGGTACCAGAATCATCACCAATGCCGTAGGAACCAACACAAGCGGCACGACCTTCGAATCCACCAAAAGCGCTGCCGTCAGCGGACTCACATCGTCCGACTACGACCTCACGGTAGAAGCTGACGAGGGGGTTCACTTCATAGGCTCCACGTATGCATTCTTAGGCCATAGCGGAGGCACAAGCAAGCTTGAGTTCAAGAAGAAAGGCAGTCACTCGTATGTGGAATTGCAGGGAGGTTCTGGCATCACGGGGAACAATCCCCAAGTGACGATGACGGATATAGACTTCTCCAATGCCAGCCCCGGCTGCTACTGGGACAATGGACGCGTCTATCAGAATGGCGGAACGCTGGTAACATCGACTGTTTATCTTGCACCCGTCATCACGAGATACGGCGTATTTGTGGGAGGAACGGAAGTCACCAATGCCAACTGTCAGGCCATTGGCAGCAAATACATCCAGACCCACAACCCGAGTGCCGTCTTCTATAGCACCTCTACATCAACACTTGAACTGAGGGACGTAACAATCAATACAGGTAACGCCAATGTCGATGCAATCAAGAACGAGAAGGCTACGGACCTTGAAATCAATGTGATTGGCAATTGCACGCTGCACAGCGAATCTCAGAGCTACAACGCCATCAACCTGAAGGCTTATGCACAAATCTATGGCAACGGAACCCTTAACCTGACCGGACGCGGCGGCAACCTTTCGGTGGGCCTCTCCGGAGCGATGCTCAACGATGTCAACTTGAATGCCAATGCCATTTTCGGCCAATACGAACCCGGTACAAGGTCAAGATTGGATGTGAAGTTGCCCACGAAAGGCAAGGCTGTTACAGCCAGCAACGGCGTCTATGGCCTGGTGTCGGTTGTCCTGAACAATTGCAAGATTCTTCAACCCGACGGCGGCCACTACGACACGAACAAAATGGCTATGGTGGACTACTGGGGCAACCCAGCCCAGCGCGTGGTATTCTCGGACGTGGACACATGGACAGCCATCGGGGACATCGAAACCGATGCCGACACCGACACCGACAACGCCGACATCTACGACCTCAGCGGACGCAAGCTCCACAAACCACAAAAAGGCGTGAACATCATCCGCTCCACCACCGGCCCAGGCAAGAAGGTAATCCTTCCCGCCCGCTAAATAAGCTCTTGAACACGGATTGCCCGGATTGTTATCATATCCGTGTTATCCTCGTTATCCGTGTTCGAGATATGTACCAGCATAATCAATTAAAAACCTTGAAGATATGAAGAAGATTTTACTCTCGATGCTTCTGCTTTTTGCTGGCATCATGACCGGCCAGGCTGCCAGCTACGACATTTGGGTATGTGGCGTACAGGTCACAGACAGCAACAAGGGCAACATCGGCTCTGCCATCAGCTCCTCTCAGGGAACGGTAACGGGTTCGGTGAGCTACAACTCTTCCACAAAGGTGCTTACAATCAGCAATTCCTCCATCACCACCAGCAAGAACCACGGCATTCGCATCAAACTCAGTGACGTGACCATTCAGTTCGTGGGCACCTGCTCCATCACAACGACGGCTTCCGACAAGCGGGCCATCCGCTACGACGATTCCTACTTGGATGGAAAACTAAAGGGCAATGGCCTCGGCACCAAGGTGACGTTGAAGGGCACCAAGAGCGGCATTTACATCGACGACAACTGCGAACTCTATATCCAAGACATAACGCTTTCCGTGACAGGCACCAACTGGGGCATCTGCGGTCACGATGGTACCCGCTACGAAAGTTTGTATGTTGAGGGCGCAACATCTCTCACAGCAGAGGCCACAGCCAGCAGTGGCGAGGGCATCGGCGACTTATCCGATATTGAGTTGTATAATGACCTGGACTATATCCTGCCGCAGGGCGGTTCCTTTAGCAGCAGTAGTGACAGGCATTGTGTGGTGGACGTTGACAACAACATAGCCAAAAAGGTGCAGATAGTCAAAAGTGAGGAACTGGGTTTTAAGTTGGCCGAGATTCCTGTGACCAACTGCAACTGGCAGGTCATTGGCAAAGTTGTGAATAAAAAAAATTCCTTCGTTAACATTGCCGACCCTTCTTCCGTAATATACGACCTCAGTAGCAATACGCTTACCCTCAACGGCGTGTCTTATACGTCTGTTCGCGATTACATTTCCTTCCTCTCGAACAGTATCCCTGGCCTGAAGGTTGTCGTGAAAGGGAATAACAACATCCTCGGAGATATTAGATCCTTCGCGGACATCTCTATTGAAGGCTATCTTTCCGGCAATAGTTATTCGTCAAACGTCCTGAACGTTAAGTCCGGGAGTATTTCTTGTTATGCAAAGCTGGAATTAAAGTATCTGAACTTAAGCGCTTCACGTTCTGATTTCAACCCAATTTATGGAGATACGAATGCAGAACTGACCATCAACAAGTGCAAGGTGAAAGCCGAATACACTGGCTCAGACTCCAACTACGGTGCCATCAAGGGCTTCAAGAGCGTCAACTTTACCTCGTCCGACGTCAAGTCCTATGACACATTCCATCGTGCTGGCAAGGGCTTTGTACGACTAGAAAGAGGTACAACCCTGACTTATCCCTTAGCTAATGTTGTGGAGATAGAGGTACCTACGGAGAGCTATAATATCCAGGTGCTCGGGCATCGGATCACCAACGTCAATCCCAACCATTTTGGCGTGGAGGGACTCACTGCCGACATCTGCTCCTACAATGCCGCAAGCAAGACGCTGACGCTGTCCG
>JAEEGL012175163.1_pt1 | contig 18493 bp, 17 predicted proteins | sample 9134231 | NCBI WGS metagenome assembly JAEEGL01 (sample SAMN16246548, study PRJNA631951) | gut metagenome | biome: gut microbiome; feature: rumen; material: fiber-attached | host: Bos | place: Iran: Karaj | collected 2018-10 | reverse complement strand
TAATAACCATAAGTCTCACTGCTAGTATTACCTCTCATGACGGCATAGGAAGGAATCTTAAATCCTTTTTTAATTAACGCAGTGGCAGCATTTCCAAAACCTGATAAACCATAAGAGAAGGAATGTGGGATGCTAAATTGACAGAAATAAGCTTCCCAATAATCATTGACCGCCATAGTCGCGCCAGAACGATCTTTAAGTACTAAATGAGTATCAATGTTATGAGTAAATCTAGCGGCCAAGACATCTTTACTAATGTAACGAATAGTGTCAGAAACACTTTCGGGATAGTCACTTCCTTCTAGTTGGAAGATAAAGTGCTCGTTAACATTCGTACCATTATTCCAATAGGGGTCATAGTGTTTAATGCCAGTGAGAGAAACTTCACCTAAGTTAGTTAAAGAATCAGCTTTCGCTAATGTAGAATCTTGATGGGAAAAATGGATTAATCCCACGGCCATCAATGAGGACATTAAAAATGTGGTAAGCAAAGCGGCTATCTTGACTCTTTTCTTCATAAACTAACTCCTGTCTCTATACTTCAATTATAAAATAAGCAAATTATTTACGATATTTATTTAAATAAACGAGTTCTCCACCCTTTAAACGACTTTCTTCTGCTGCGAGAGCCATATAATGACTTTCCGCAGAAGCGTCAATAGATGTTTCTACTCTCTTATCACCTAAAGCAATAACATTATAAAGTTGTTTTAACATTTCATGGTCACCACCACCATGGCCTTCTAAGTCATCGGTGAGATCGGTAATCTTCCAAACTTGTTCAGGCCCATTAAATGGTTTTAAAGTAATGGTGCCTTTACCTTCTTCTAAAACGAGTTCGCCTTCCGTACCAAAGAAGCGGATATCTCTTCCACCGTCTCTCACAAAAGCTTCCATCTTTAAGGTGGCGGTTATGCCATTTTCAAAAGTCATGATTGTGGTTTGGTTATCAACAACATTATTATCACAAGCAAAAACGCATTTACCATAACGGCCTTTATCAATGGCTTCGTATAAAGCTTCTTCCGTATTTGGATAAGCATCGGTAATTAAACTAAAGGGGAACATCGCCGCTGGTTTTCCGACATTCTTCCACATTTCGATATAAATACGTTTCGCACTATAAGTACAGGTATCAATATATTTACATTTGGTACATCTATCAGCTGCGCCTTCTGGTTGATTTTTCTTCTTAAAATAGCGCAAATCGCCCATAGATGAGATGGATTTGCAACGAGAATGAGCAAAATATTGTAGTAAATCTAAATCGTGGCAGCACTTCGCCATAATCATTGGTGAACAATCTTCTCTCTTGTGCCAATTGCCTCTCACATAGGAATGAGCTTCATGCCAATAGACGACATTCTCAGTATGGTCAATAGAGACTAATTCGCCAATTGCACCACTATCGAGAATCTCTTTCATTTTTCTAATCCAAACGGTGTAGCGTAGGACATGGCAAACCATAATGGTCTTATTAGCCTTATGAGCGTGTTCCACTAAGGAGTTAATTTCTTCCACTTTATCACTTAATGGTTTTTCCACTAATAAGTTATAGCCTAAATCTAAACCGATATGAGCAGGCCAAATGTGATCTCTATCCATTAATGTGACAAAGAGGACATCGCCTCTTTTTTCTTTAAAGAATTCTTTATCGCTAAGGAAACGATTTTCCACAGGGACTTTCATCATTTCGCCCCATTTATTAAGACGGACTTCATCGATGTCGCAAATTGCGGAAATATGAAACATTTCGGGATGTTCCATCAAATAGGTACCATAGGCGTATCCACCACGACCACCCATACCGATAATAGCGATGTTTAATACTTTATTTTCCATAAGAAAAACTCCTTTAATTATTTTCAAATTTCTTTTTCACGCGGTAATAAGTCGAAGGGCTAGAAAAACCGCATTGGTATAAAATCTCTAACTGAGAAAGATTAAGTGATTTATCATTCATTAATTCGTTAGCTTTATTAATTCTTAAAGAATTGATGTAATCTCTAATTCCCGTTTTTAAACAATTCTTTAAAATCTTCGAACAATATTCAGGGCTATATCCTAAATCATGAGCGATAGAAATAACCGTAATATCTTCTAAATAATGAAGATGGATATATTTGAGTAACTCTTTGCTCAGCATATCATTATTACGACTCCGACGATTGATCATCGGGTATGTATTTATTAATAAGGATAATATCTTATTGATATATGCGTGATTAGCGATTTGAGAATTAGAACCTTCTTTAAGCCAACTATCCACGACATCAAACACTTTTTTATTCATCTCTTTATTAGTGAGGAAATTATCAAAAGTTAAATCGCCATAGAGCTTGCGGAATATTTCTGTATATTCACGAGAAACGACAAGGACATACGCTAAAACGTGATTGCTTAAAATATCGTAGCAATGTGTTTCATAAGAATCGCAAAAGAAAATATCGCCAGGATGTAAGACTTCCGATTGATCTTCACAGCAACACAAAACTTCTCCTTCTTTAAAGAAAAGCAATTCAATCGCGTCATGAAAATGTGGATTCCTATCAAGATCGGGATCTAGCTTTAAATAAATTTTAGAAAAAGCATCTGCCTCTAAATAATAAACGCCCTGCTTCATATTTAATTTCATTATAATTTTAGAACAAATAATGATAAGTCCGCAAAATAAAAATATCAGTTTTTGACACTAACAATTGATAACTTGCTATATTAAAAAATAACAGTTCAGTTTTTAGGACATAATAAAAGACCCTTTTCAAGGGCCTCATTCATCTCTTTTTTTAACGGGTTCTGCTATCGAAAACGATGCGACGTTTTCCTTCTTTAACTTCGATAACCACGAAATAAGCTTGTTGCTTTCCACCAAAGCCGAAATCATCATCATCGTTTCCGCCATGGAATTGTTCGGTATGAGAAATTTGGTTGAGCATATTTAATCCGAATTCTGCTGCATCTCTAGCAGTCTTATATTGTTCATCAAATTCTTCAGCGTGACCGTCTGGATAAAAAACTTCTAATAAGTAATAAGCTTCCATATTTATCTCCTAAATAAATTACTGAAATAATTTTACAAAAATATTCTTTTTCTTAAAAGATAAAATGTTTGTTACTATTCTATTTAATTAATTAAATTAATAAGATAAAATATGTCCGGAGAATAACTATGGAAGAGATTAATAACTTTATCAAAACTATTATGGAAAAAGACCTAGAAGAAGGTCGCGTCAAACAAATCGTGACACGTTTTCCACCAGAGCCAAATGCCTATTTACACATCGGTCATGCTCGCGCTATTGTCAACGACTTTGAACTAGCGAAAGCTTTTGGTGGTTACACTAATTTAAGATTTGACGATACCAATCCTGTTAATGAAGGGGCGGAATATGTCGATGCTATTATCGATGATTTAAAATGGCTAGGCTACACACCAAAAAATATCTATTTTGGCAGTGATTATTTCGAAAAAACCTATGAAAAAGCCATCCTTTTAATCAAAAAAGGCTTAGCGTATGTCGATGATTTATCCCCAGAAGAAATGACCGCTTATCGTGGTACATTAACTGAACCAGGTAAAGAATCACCCTGCCGTAATAAAAGTGTTGAAGAAAACTTAAAACTCTTCCAAGAGATGAGAGAAGGCAAATATCAAAATGGTGAAAAGACTTTAAGAGCTAAGATTGATATGTCATCTCCTAATATCAATATGCGTGACCCAGTTATGTATCGTATTTTGCATGTCACCCACCACCGTCAAGGCAATAAATGGTGCATCTATCCGATGTACGATTTTGCCCATCCCTTACAAGATGCTTTTGAAGGTGTCACTCATTCCTTATGTTCATTAGAATATGATAACCATCGTGTCTTATATGATTGGTTCATCGAAAAATGTGAAATGGAACATGTCCCTCATCAATATGAATGGGGTAGATTAAATATCACCAATACCGTGATGTCTAAAAGATATCTCCGTCAATTAGTGGAAGGCGGATATGTCACTGGCTATGATGATCCACGTATGCCTACTTTAGTAGGACTTAAGAGAAAAGGCTTTACTGCCGATAGTATTAAAAACTTTATCATCTATACCGGTTTATCAAGAATTAACTCCACCACTAATGCGGATAACTTAGATTACTTTTTAAGAGAAGAACAAAAATTAATCGCTAAACGTCCGATGGCGGTTCTTCATCCCTTAAAAGTTGTTATCGATAATTATCCCGAAGGGCAAATCGAATATTTAGAAGCTTCTAATAATATGGAAAACGAAGCTTTAGGAACTCGTCAAATTGCCTTTGGTAAATATCTATATATTGATCAAGAAGATTTCGTTGAAGAAAAACCCAATAGAAAATGGAAGAGATTATCTATTGGTGATGAAGTTCGCTTAATGCACGCTTATTTCATTAGATGTAATTCCGTTATTAAAGATGAACAAGGTAATATTACTGAAATTCATTGTACTTATGATCCAGAAACAAAATCAGGAAGTGGCTTTGATGCCAGAAAACCAAATGGCACAATTCACTATGTAGAAGCCACTACTGCATTACCAGCTACATTCAATTTATATGAACCTTTAGTGTTCGATGAAACCGAAGAAACCAAAGGTTTAGATTTCTTGCAAAGATTAAATCCACATTCTTGGGAAAAGGTTGAAGGCTTTGTGGAAGCATCCTTAAAAGATACCGAACCATTAGATAGATTCCAATTCATTAGAACTGGATATTTCTGCACTGATAAATTATCCACTAAAGAGCATTTAATCTTTAATAGAACTTGTCCTTTAAAATCTTCCTTTAACGGGTAGTAATATGAATAAATTTAAATATAAACAAGGAAAAGCAAATATTGCTTTTCGTTTGCCTGGAGAATATGTTTGGGATGTTTCTATCGTCCAAGCGGAAGGAAAATATTGGATGTTTTCTTCTCATTGGCCATTTTCTAAGGGATTTGGCTGGAACTGGCTATATATTAGTCAAATTTGCTTATCCGTTAGTGATAAACCAGAAGGGCCTTATAAATTCGTCAAAAATGTTTTACCTCCTAGAGGAAGAGAATACTGGGATGGCATGAATACTCATAATACTTGTATTAAGTATTATAATGGTAAATTCTACCTCTATTACATGGGTGTCACTTATGATTGTGATATACCAAATCATTGTTCGGAAATTAAAGAATCAGATGCGATAAGATTATGGAACACCAAAAGAATTGGTTTAGCCATCTCCGACAAAGTGGATGGAGAATATATTAGAAGTGATAAGCCATTATTTGAACCGAGAAAGTATCCATGTTGGGATTCCACTATTACGACAAACCCCAGCGTTTTAATCAAAAAGAACGGGGAAACAGTGATGCTCTATAAATCTGCTTTATACGAAGGAGACGAAAGAACTAAACCACTAAAAGTCGGTGTGGCTATCGCCGATAAACCAGAAGGGCCATTTAAAAGACTTTGTGATCATCCGATTCTCGACTCTGATGATGATAGTTTTTCTATCGAAGACCCTTTCATCTGGTGGGATGAAGAAAAGAAAAAATATTGTGTCGTCATGAAAGACTGCATCGGTAACATCGCCCGCTATTACGGAAATCTCTTCTATGCAGAAAGCGATGATTGCCAAACATTTGAAATAGAAGATGATCCCACTGTTATCACTAGAGATGTGGAATGGGAAGATGGCCATAAAACTAGACAGTGTAATTTCGAAAGGCCTTTTGTGTTATTTGATAAAAACGGAAAACCAACGCATATTTTTGGTGCTTCAGGAGATGGATTAGAACCATTTAATTTCACTAAAGAAACATATATCCTCTGTATCAAATTAGAAGAAGAAAAATAGAATTTGTAGATGATAAAACGCCTCATTTTTCGAGGTGTTTTTTTATTGATGATTATCGAAGTATTTATATATACACACTATGTGTGATGATTATTATTTTTCTTTTTTGAAGTTTTCTTGTTTCTTCTCGACTTTATTTCTCATTTCTTCGTTTAAATATAAACCGAGATAGGCATTCTCTGGATAATAATAAATATTAATTAAATCATCGAAATTTTTAAAGGCATTGAGATAGCTTAATAATAGCCAAAGTGGCAACACAAAGATGATTGATAAAGCAATAATCAAAACGAGTAAATATAGGTTAATAGGGATAAAACTCACAAAATAAAAACTATAAAGAATTAATAAAATCAAAAAGATAAATATTCCTCTTCTAATAAACACTCGTCCACCCATCACTAATGAGGTAGAAAATTTATTCGTGTAAATGGAAGAGATATAAGAAGCAGTGACCAAGATTGGAATTATTAAAACTAATGAAATGCCGGCGATGATAAAAGCGATAAATTTCAGATTCATCGGTAGCAAATAATAACTAGCGACACTGATGAAATTTAATAGACCAATTAAAAAACCAATCAAGGAGAAATGGCCAATATTTTCTTTAACTCCCATAAAGAAATCTTCCTTCATAAAGAGAGGCTCATTCCAAATTAAGCGACGCATTATCTTTAATACACCGCCTAAGAAGATAAAAAATATAATAATGCAAACCGCAAATATAGCATTGAAAATAAGATTTGAAGAAATCATCATTTGTGCTTTTTGAACATCACTAAATGATTCGTTAGTTCTAATGAAGGTTTCATATAATCCTTTAACGATTAATGAAGCGATAAAGGAAATAAGCGTCGCCAATAAGATAAAGCCTAATTTCAAAAATAAAAGATAATTATCTTTTAATAATTGTCCATATTGTGCAGTCCTACTATGAGGAAGATTCTTCTCAGTAAAATCAGCTTTTTGAATATTCTTGTTTTTCATATTTATTTAATTTCAAAAGATAGAGATTTCTTAAAGGCCTCTATGAGTTCATTATGAGAGCGATAAATTTCTTCTGGTTTACCGCTTAAAATAATCTTCCCTTCTTCCATGACAAATAGTTCATCCGCTAAAGCGAGAGCTTCTTGAAAATCATGAGTGACATATATCGCTATCCCACCATGCATTTGAATAAATTTTTTAATATAAGTTCTCTGCTCCGCTCTCATGGAGGGATCAACATTTGTTAATGCTTCATCAAAAAGGAATATTTCCGCATGCTTGATTAAACTCTTTGCTAAAGCAACTCTTTGCTTTTGCCCACCAGAAAGATATTTCGGTTTACGAGATAAGCACACTTTAATATCTAATTCATCCGCTACATTATAGACAGCTTTAATAATCTCTTCTCGAGGCGCACCTCTAACCTTTAAGGGAAAGGCAATGTTATCAAAAACAGTTAAATGAGGATAAAGTGTGTAATTTTGTGTCACATAAGAAACTTTTCTTTCTTCTGGAGATAAATTTAAAGCGTTTTTGTCATCAAAAAAGATATCTCCCTCATATTCATCCTCTAAACCGGAAATGATTCTTAATAAGGTTGTTTTGCCGCATCCAGAAGGACCGACAATCACATTAAAAGAATGGTTTTTAAAAAGACAAGTGAGGTCGTTTAAAGCAACGACCTCACCTTTTTTTCGGTTTTCATAAACAAAAATCAAATTCTGAATGTTGATATTTGGCATATTTATATAATAAAGCAATTAAGAATTAACTGCTTAAAAATAGATTATCTATAATTATTTTTTCTTTTCTAAAGGAATGATAAATAAACCTTTACCGGATTTCACTTCGACAGTGATTTTATCACCATTAAGGGCCAAGACTTTTTCTTTTTCTCCCTCAAAGATTTTGACGCCTTTATATTTTTTGTTAAAAGACAAAGTAACCGATGCATCTTTAGCGTCGTCAGGATTGGTGACATTAGTGATCATCAAACCTTTATTGTCATCATTAGAGAAATGACCGATGATAACATCCTCATCAGTTTTTGCTTTATTAAGGACCCCAAATTCATCAACGGGAACATCATAATTCAAATAGTCAAGTAAACCGGTATTATCTTCTTCATCACCAAAAACCCCGGAAATTCCTTGCCATTTGAAGCTCATGTAGACTTTTTCCCACGCTCTAATCATCTCACTAGAGTCTTTAACATCATAATAACTATCAGTCCATTGTCCTTTGCTATCAACGATTGGATTGAGGTGATCAGGTCCGGTGGCGGCATAAGTATAATGGAGGAAATAAGTCGTACCAAAAGCCATCGCTACATACATTTGATAAGCCATGTCATTGGCGTCAGGATCGATATAGGTGACCCCGCTTGCGTTATGAGTAGTTGTTAATAAAGTAAACCATAAAGGTTTATTATTCTTTTTCGCATAATAACTGGTCACATCTAAATCTTTTAGCCAGTCCTGTCTAATCTCCGTTCCACCCGCTTCATTTTGATACATCGCATAATAATCAGAGGAGACCATATCTAAGCCCACTTCTTCAGTAAAAGATTTGATGTAATTATCATATGTAGTTCCTAAGCGTGAAGAATAGCAAGGATTGAGATTGACGTAGAACATCTTATCTTTAAGTTCACTATTATCCCATTGTTGCTTTAAGGTTTTTAAGCTATCTAATTCACTCATTGTGGGCTCATCAGAGACACAATAACCAAGGAAACTATCTTTATCTTTATAAGAAGGAATATCTCCTTCCCATGGTCTTTTATCTAAGATAATTCCCATATCAAATTTAGAAGCGCGGTCAATTAAACCAGCATTTGCGGTTTCATTATTATTAAATGTTCCCACTAATAAGTTGAGACCGGCTTCTTGCAAACCTTGAAGTTGAGTGTCGTTGACATTTTTCACAGTCCAACTCCAAGCCCCGATATTGATTCTTTCATCGGTGTCAAAAGCTGGGACATATAAATCCGAAACAGTGACTTTGCCAGTATTACAGGAAGTTAATAAGCAAGGAATAACAAGAACTAATGTTAAACTTTTCTTCATAATTGCTCCTTATCTAATTTCAATACTTCTAATGCGGAAATAAGCATTTGCGTCACTATTAAAGACAAATTCAAATGTTAAACCATAGCAATCATCATCGATTTGTGTCGACATACGATAATTTTCGCCAGTCCAGCCTCCATCCCAACTAGCATTACCAATAACCGCTAAATTATTACCGGTTTTAGCACCGCCGTATGTGGCTTTATAAGGTAAGAAAGTAAATTGATTGCCACTAGAATATTGCGCATTTTCTGTTTGATATTCTAAATAAATATGCACAGTAGCGTCTTTCTTTAATAATGTTTTTACCGTTAAGAAAGCGTGTCCTTCTTCTAACTGTTCAACCTTCAAGTAATTCCCTACATCATCTTCTTCAATATTAGCATTGCAGTTTTTGAAGAAAGCGAAATCGTTTAATTGATTTTCGTTTTCAAAATTATAAGTATTGATAATATCATTACTTCTAGTAATCTTCACATGTGATATTTTGAAATAACCATCAGCGATGCCGCCGAATTCTAGCATAAAGGTGATACCATAGCAATCTTCAAAAACATAATTGGTAAATGTGACTTTTTCACCATCCACTAACTTGATGTTAGCCCAATTTTCATTTGTCGTGCTATATCCACCCCAGAACCAGTCTCTCACATAAACGGGATCAGCATTAGTGACATCAGTATTATCGGGTTTACGATAATTCAATAAAGTTCCATCTGGATAATTACCATAGGAGAAAATGCCAACTCTATTACCGGTAGTTAAATCACCATAGAAAGCGACTTCCACATCTACTTTAGAGCCCTTAGGTAAATATTGTGTTTCAAGTTCTAAATAAGATCTTTCTTCACCAGCATTACCTTTTGTGAGTTTTAAGGTATTATCAGGATCAATTTCCATATTTAAATCTTTAGCATTGATAAATGAATTGATATCATCAGCATCATCGAATTTATATTCATCTTTTAGATAGTCATAATTTGCGTGATGAAGCTTAATAGAACGAATAACCCATTGATTTTCTTGCCATAAGGTCTTATCAGGATCATATTCATCACCAATTCTCTTACGGCCGAATTCCATCATCATCGAAATACCGGAACAATCTTCTAAAATATTCATAGAATACGTGAGGTGACCATGGTTCCAAGAAGAGACATCACCCGCACCATCAGTGAGGTTATTAGAACCTTGTCCCCAATACCACCAACGGACTTGTTGACGAGTAACTTCTGATAATTCCGGATCCATCAAATCTCCAGAAGAAATAATGTTTTGGTTATTATCTAAACCATAGGCAAAGAAGCAAGCGCGTACACCAGCATCCTTATCGACATTACCCCAGAATTCTACTTCAAGATCTAAATAGGAACCTGCTTTCATAGGATTATTTAAATTGAGGTAGGCACGAGGATCATCTGAAGTATTAGAAAGTTCTAAGCCTTCATCGGTAATATTCATGGTTAAATTACCATTAACATCATAAAAATCTTCGAGTTCTGCATCGTTTTCGAAGTTATATTCTGTTCTCATCTCTTTAAAAACAGCATATAAAGTGTGATCTTCAGCGGTTTCTACTTTTGTGCCATAGGTAATCGGAGTTCCTTTACCATCTTTATCTAAAAACCAGCCTAAGAAAGTAGCGAGATTCTTTTCAGGATTTTCGGGAATAACCATCGCACCATACATATTTCCATAGGTGACTGTACGAGGGGCTAAAGAGGTGACGCCATTAATGTTTCCACCATTTAAATCATAGGAAACCGTATATTGTCTACCAGCCCAATAAGCATATAAAGTATGATCTTTATTTTTATCGACTATTGTTTCCGCGGTAATCATATCACCACGTCCATCATCTCTTGTGTTCCAACCGGAGAAATCGTATCCAGTACGTGTAAAAGAAGGAACAGGAAGTTCACCATAAGATTCACCAGGAGTCACTTTTTTACTATTTGGAATAACTTCTTCCGTTTTAAAGTTCCAGTCGAAATGAACGACGATTTTATTATCTTGTAAACCACATCCCGCTAGCAGCATCGATAAAACGACACCGGAGATAAGAAATAAGTGAGTCTTTTTTTTCATAGAGAATCCTCCTAGTTTTTCACGCCTGCTAAAGCCATCTTAGATGCCCAAGTGGTCGCATAGTTGTTATATTCATTCATCATGAAATCATTCGCGCTCTTAGGTGTCTTACCACCAAATCCATTCGCGATGTTTAAATCATCACAGGGTTTGCAACCCGCTAAGAATTCCATCGGATAGTTATTCGCATTACCATAAGGTAAAGACTTTCTAATAATGTTTAATCTCGATTTAGTGAAAGCAGTACCAATCTGGTAATATTCCATTTGTGAATAATCAATAGTTAAAGGAGAAGAACAACCATATGTCGCATTCATGACGATTTCTTGTCCTTCTTTGCTGAGCATAAATTTTAAGAAATCTTTGGCTTCGGTTAATTCTTTAGAATATTCGGGAATTAATGCGGTGAAATCTGGTAATGTATGTCTCACTAATCTAGCATGATAAACAAACTTTAAAGTATTTAAACTGATGGCTAAAGAAGAAGCGTCGGATTCATTTGGCTCATCATCACCTTCAATATATTTGGTGTCAATTAAAGAAACGATAGATGATAACTTCTTATCTTTTGTCGCATCAGATCCAGTAAAGTCGCTAGAGATTTCTGGATTTTTTACGATTTCGCTTAAGACAGGGGTTCTAATTAATTCCACATCAGCTTCACCAGGATTGAATTGTTTAGAAGCCTCCGCTTCCATCCAATCGCCATTACAGCTGAATAAAGAATTACCTCTTAAGAAAGATAATTGTTCTAAATCATAAGTTAAACCGATATCTTTTTCTGAGACATAACCATTGCTCGATAAAATCATCTTTCTGATCGTGTCATAAGAATATAAACGAGCATCGGATTTATAAATATCCGCGGTATAAACGCCATGTTCATCTTGGCCTTTGAAGAAGTTTTCCGCAGTATTTGCGCCTAAATATTGTGGCCACAAACTATTGAACATAAAGTGCATATATGAGTTCACACCAGAATAAGAGAAAGCATATGCTCCTCCACTGGCGTTTTTCACATCAGTAGTTTTGATTCTTTCAAATAAGGTAAACATTTCTGTGGTGGTCTTAGGTAAAACTAATTCTTCTTTACCACCATTTCTTAAAGCGGTATTTGTGGAATCCCATTTAGTTTTGTTATAAAGAAGTCCCACAACACCGGAAGTAAATGGGATAGCGTATTGCTTGCCATCGGTAAAGGTAAATGAATTATAGAAAGAGCGGTCGATATAATCTTTAATCTTCGCACTTCCATCAGCCTCTTCATATCCTTCTAAAGGAGATTCGTAAATATCGGATAGATCGGCCCAATGGCGAATCGTTTTATTAATCTGAGTAGCGAATACGGTATTGGTTAAAGTGAAAATCAAATCAACTTGGTTGTTTTTTAGTTGCAATCTATTATCTTGATAATTAGCATCAGGACCGGTATAGACAATCTTCGCCGAAACATCATCGTGCTTCTTATTAAAAGCATCCACCAAATCGTTTGCGAAAGTTGAGCGATAGCCTTTACAAGCCACACCGATTTGAATGACCTTTTTACCACCATCGCTTTTACTATTACACCCCACTAAAGAAGCTAACAATAATGCTGGTGTAAGAAATAGAATAGGGTTGATTTTTTTCATAATAAATCCTCCAAACTAACCTTTAATACCGCCCATATTGACGTTTTTCATCATCTTATCTCCGAATATTGCCACCATAATAATAACCGGCAAGGAAGCGAGTAAAATACCCGCAAAGAACACGGTGTGCGGTGAGGTACTATCCGAGAAAGTCATCTGTTCATAGAATTGATATAAGCCCGATGACAAAGTGGGCATTGTATTTAAGAATAATATCGGTGTTTCATAGTTATTCCATTGTCCGATAAATGTTAAGAGGAATAACGATAAGAATGGCCCAGCAGCTAATGGGAGCATAATTCTAAAGAAGATATCAAATCGATTAGCACCATCAATTTCCGCGGCTTCCATATATGTTCTATCAACGCTTCTAAAGAAAGCGTACATAATTAAGAAATTAGATCCAAAACCACCTAGATACATAATTAGGATGAGAGGACTCTCTTCAATATGTAAAGCATAGATAACTTTATATAAAGAAGGTAAGGAACCAACAATCGGTAAAGCGATGCTAAATAAAATAAATCTAAAGGCAATCTTTTGACCAGGGAAAACATATTTAGCGAAAATATATCCCGTTATTGCGTGCATTAACGTAGATAAAAGTGCCGAACCACCGGCAAACCAAACACTATTTAAGAACATTTCAAAGAAACTAACACCGTTATAGGAAATGTATTTATATGCTTCTTGATAGTTCTCAAAATGCCAGATTGTCGGGAAAGCCATCATGCTATCGTAGAATTCAATATCGGTTTTAAAGGAATTATAGAAAGTCCAGAAGGTAATGAAAACTAAACCGACAGAATAAATCCAGAAAATAAGATAGAAAATACTCTTAGCAATCTTGCCACCTAAATTCACATCGTTATTCTTAAAGATGCGAACAATCGCATAAGGTGGACAAAGGAAGGACAAGATGTCCAATAAAACCTTTATAAGTTTGTTTTTCTTATTTTGCGCTTTCATATTAATACTCAACATCCTTATAAATCTTTCCTAATCCCCATCTCACAAATGTGATAATCGGATATAAAACTGCGGTACACGCTAAGCCTAAAGCAGCGGGCAAATATAATGAGGCGACCGGCTTATTAACATTATCGAAAATCCAATAGGCAATTGTGGATGTTTCACCTTGACCTTTGGTTAATAGTAATATAGGCCCTGTCGCTGTAAAAATACTCGCCACATTAAGAATCAAAATCATCGAGAAAGTCGGCCATACCATCGGTAAGATCATAGTGAACATTTCTCTAAAGGTTCCTACGCCATCGAGCTTTGCTGCTTCTAATGTTTCTTTAGGAATTCTCGACATCGCTCCGGAGAAGAGAATGAACTGTCCTCCGAAATTCGTGAGGAAGAAATAAATTAATACTGTCCATCTCGCATATTGGCTTTCCACAAGCAAAGAAGGAATTTGTTCATGGAAAATAGCTTCCCATAAACTACCAATAGGGCTACCACCCACTGTGGAGATGGCATATTTAAACATACCAGTTAAGAAAATGGCTGGTAAAATACTCGGCAAGAATAAAAAGACTCTCCATACACCCGTCAATGGAATTTTCTTATATAAGAAATAAGAGAGAACAAAACTCCAAGGAAGCAAGAAAACAATTTGGAACCCAGAAGTCAAAAGAGTGTTTAACAATGCGACTTTAAGCTCATTGGTTTTAAATAGTTCAATAATCGATGAGAAATTATCAAAAGTAAAATAAGTCTTACCAGTAGTAATATCCATTCTCTGGAAAGATAAAGCGATGGAGTTAAAATTGACGATAACCCAAAAAATGATGAAATGAATTACCGGAATCAGCAGCATGATAAAGCAAAAAAGGTAATCGCCTTTTTTCTTTTTAGATAAACGCATTGATTTTCTTTTGGCCATTTTTATTTATTTAACTCATTTTATCTTAAGATAATACATATGCAAATACATACTGCATTCTGTGTTTCTTTTAACACCTTCTATTAAAAAATTATTTTTTGTTGCTAATTTTGATGAGTTTGATGTTTATATTTTAACATCATTTAATATAAAGAAATCATTATTTACGTTTCAAAAAAAATATGGTTTGTTGTGATTTCTTCCTATTTTTGTCATAATAGTTTTAGTATGCCAAAAGTCAATGATGAAGGAATTGTTTTAGTTCTCGATAAAGACATCGCTGTCGATTTTCATGATTGGGAACCCGATGACTATGCTTTGCACTACCACGATCATTTTGAATTAGAAATCGTCACCAAAGGTCAAGGCTCTCAAATATTCAATGGTGAAACCTTCTCGCTAGAAAAGAACGATATCTTTTTAACTAGACCTCTCGATTATCACAAGATTCATTCCGATGGTATCTCCTTCGCCAGTGTCAATATCAAACCTAGCATTCTCCCTAAGTGGTTATTAACAAAGCTCCACTCTTTTAAGAATCCAAAACAATTTCATTTAAATGATGAAGAATATGAAAAATTCATTTTCCTGATATCATTGCTCGATAAAGAAAAGGAAGAAAAAGATATTTTTAGAATCAATATCGATATCGTAGAACTTCTTCTAAAAATGTTTTTGAAACTAAATAAGGAAGACCAGTTTGAAGATGATGCTTTTGTTTCTAAAGTAGTTTATTATTTACAACAGAATAATCGCTTTACTCAAAAAGTATCATTAGAAGATATCGCCAATTATGTTGGCTACTCCAAATACTACACAAGTTCGATGTTTCACAAGAAATATGGAATGACCATTCAGGATTTTATCCTCAATCTTAAAATTGAATATTCGAAAAAGCTGATGATTGAAACCAATTATTCAATTACCGAAATCATCTTAGAAAGTGGCTTTTCGAGCATCAGCAATTTCTACACGATCTTTACAAAAAGTGTAGGTTGCACACCTTTAAAGTTTAAGAAGCGATATTCTTTATAAAAGCAATATTTATCTTTTATAAGAAAGAAAATATTTCTAAAATAATAACGTTCATAAAAAGGAGAAATACATTTTATGGAAAAAGCTTCAAGAGTTATGTATAGCATCGCTAACTTCTTCACTTGGATTCTTGTCCTTCTCGCTATCGCAGGTATCGTCGTTTCCTCTTTAGCCCTTGCTCACGTTATCCAACTCGAAGAAGCCCAAAATCTCGGTCTCGGTTCCTTGATTGGATGTATCTTCATCTTAATCGTCGGTTTGATCACCATCGCTATGGTGAGAAGAGCTAAAGCCGCAGACAGCAGCAAAGCATGGGATGTCTTATTCATCATCTTCGGTGTTTTTGGTGGCAACATCTTCTACATCCTCGGTGGCATCTTCGGATTAGTCGCTAGAAGATAATTGAATTATCAAAAAGAAAATTAGTCCTGTTTAACAGGACTTTTTTCATTAATGAATCTATCCTCTTTCTTTTAATTTTATTTCGTCTTGCGATAAGGTGAAAAAGAAAAAATCCTGATTTCTCAGGACTTGATTTACTTTCTGGTGGATCTGAAGGGTTACGTTAATAACCTAGTTCCAAAACTTTTTCGGGACAGGAACTTCCTATTGTCCCGTTTTTATTTGGGTTTGTCTCTGGTTCATCATTGATATCAAACCTCAAAGTTTGGTCTAAAGCCTATCATAAATTTCTCATAGCATTGGATTATATATTCTAATAAAATAATAACATAGTTATTTGCGGTTTCAACATATCATTCCGCTCCAGTAAAATATACTTCTTAGCTATCAATTATTCCCATAGCGGCGAAGTGTATAGAATGGAGTTTTTTTATGTCGAAATTCGAAAAACATTTCCGTATTTATCTAGTCAGTGGTCATCCCGCCTACATTGTAGATGAAGAAGGTAATTTCTATTACTTTCATAGAGTTACCTCTTCTCCTAAAAGTGGTCATCACAAAAATATAGAGATTGATCCAAATCCAGATTCATCACGAGACACACCAATGTATATTGTAAAAATGGAACAAAAAGACAAAAAGGGCCGCTTTGGTAAAAAATTGAAATATAATATCGATATCGAGATTATAGGTAGAAAAAAAGATTAGTCCAGTAGTTATCACTACAGCCGCCAGGGGTCTTTGAACCTCAGCTTATACTAATCTGTTTTCGCCAGTCCCGTAGATTGGCTTATCTATAGATACCATTTCTGGTAGCGGGTAATTATGGTGGATCTGAAGGGGATCGAACCCTCTACCTCCTCCATGCCATGGAGGCGCTCTCCCAGGTGAGCTACAGACCCAACTGCGATATAGATTTTAAGCAAAACCAAAAAATAAATCAATATATTTATTAAATAATATATATAAATAATATAGATACTAAAATTCTAGGTGAGAAAAAAACCTTCATATAGAAGGTCTTTTACTAACTAAATAAAATGTTAAAGAAATTATTTCTTTTTCGCGGTTTTCTTTTCTTGGATTTTCACCATGACTTCATCGATTTGTTCGAATGATTCTGGTTTGTCTTTGCCGACAGCTTTCTTTAATTGAGATAATTTATCGTTCAATTCTTTAACTGTGGATTTGGGGCAAACGATAACAGGTGTCAATTGGATAACTCCATCCACAACTTTTAATTCCAAGGAATCACCATTGGATAATTTTAATTCTTTAAGAACATCTTTTGGTAAGGCCAACATGCCTTTTGCGCGCATTTCAACAATCATACTATTTTTCCACCTTATTTTTTATTATATATGATTTGATACTTTATAAAATAAAATTTTTATAATTTTGTAGAAAATAATCGTCAAAAACATTAAAAGAAAAAGGATACAATGTATCCTATTTTTCCTTTTGTGGCCGGCCCGAGGCGATTCGAACGTCCGACTCCCTTCTTAGGAGGAAGGTACTCTATCCAGCTGAGTTACGGGCCGTTTTAGAAAGGATTATAAACCTTTCTTAAAAAAGTTAGCGACATCTTCGCATACTTCGTCTTTACGATCTTCGTTTAAGATTTCGTGTCTTAATCCTTCGTAGATTTTGGTTTCGACATTTTTCACGCCATATTTGTGATACATGTCTTTTAATTTACCTACAGCTTTACCATAGGTAGTAACTGGGTCATCAGAACCGGAGATGATAAAGATAAATGTATGGGGATTGAGTTTCTTTAAAGATTTATCTTTATGAATTCCATTCATGCCTTTCACGAATTCATAGCAGAAACCATTTCTTGGACCAAATCCGCAAAGTGGATCAGCAATATATTTATCGACATTCTCTTTATTGACGGAGAGCCAATCAAATCCGGTTCTAGGATTTTTAATTTTCTTATTGAAATTACCAAACATTAATTTGTTTAATAATCCCGCTTTCTTTTCTCTATTCTTTTTATTAACAATCATTCTCGCTAATTGGTAACCCATAGGAACGGCCGGATTTTTTGAACCACTACCGCAGAGAACCACACGATTCACGTGGCCGGCAAATCTCTCTAAATAGTCTTGGCACATAAATGAACCCATAGAGTGAGAGAATAAAAATACAGGCTTCTTTGTTTCTTCTTGTAGTTTAAGAACTAATGTATCAACTGCCTCGACTTGTTTAACGAAACCATCTTGTGGCCAAATGCCGATATTGCTTAAATCTTCTTTGACATTTAAGCCCTGACCATATGTATCTAAAGCATAGACATCAAAGCCTTCTTTATTGAGGTATTGAGCGAAATAATCATAACGGGAACAATGTTCTTCCATGCCCTCCATGATGATGACGTTCGCTCTGCTATTATTAGTTTTCCAAGATAAACCTAATAAGGTATCACCATTTCTGCTTAATAATTCAATCTTTTCTGCTTGTGCCATAAGTTATCTCCTTATTTATCATATCCATTAGGATTATTCTTTTGCCAATTCCAAGAATCGC
>JAEEGL012169355.1_pt1 | contig 18493 bp, 10 predicted proteins | sample 9134231 | NCBI WGS metagenome assembly JAEEGL01 (sample SAMN16246548, study PRJNA631951) | gut metagenome | biome: gut microbiome; feature: rumen; material: fiber-attached | host: Bos | place: Iran: Karaj | collected 2018-10 | reverse complement strand
GAGTATGTCTCTCTTCCTACTTATTCCACAGACTATGATAAGGATCTGAATACCATTCTGAATAATAATCCTGAGTTCATCGTCATTGCAGCTGACGAAGCCGACATCCAGACTCCCGTCCTCTCCGACTACACGGGAACAGCCGCCAAGGCAGATGCTGTGGCAAAATACAACGAACAGCTGTTAGCATACTCCAACAGCATGCAGGATGCCTGGCGACAGGCTACGGTGGAATGGTACCGCACCTATGGCGTACCTCAGGTGCATAACCGTCAGCTGGCAGTTGTCGACAGTCTCCTTGATGTTGAATCAGCATTGGAGACTCCCTTCGAGGGCTTCCGCTTCGGACAGCTCATCCGTGCTGCCTACCGCAGCAACAACAAGGGAGCATACATGTCCCAGAAGGTTGCCCGCCGCGATCCCGCTCTTGCCGGTCGGCTCAGCAATCCTGCGAACTGGTTCATTAGCTGGAAGGGAGTCATCGGACAATAAGACCCGCGCGGTTTCTTCCCTAAATCCATTGGAAAAAGCCTCTGCCGACACGCTGGCAGGGGCTTTTTGTTGAAATTTTCACCATCGCTCATCACTTTTCTTTAAAAAAGTTTGGTCACGTCAGCAGAAAAGTCTACCTTTGCACCCGCAATCCGAAAGGGAAGCCCTCAGGAGAGATGCTCGAGTGGCTGAAGAGGCACGCCTGGAAAGCGTGTGACCGGCAAAACCGGTTCGCGAGTTCGAATCTCGCTCTCTCCGCAAGAGCTCGCTTCGGCGAAGCGCAAAACGGGAATGTCCTGTACGGCCAGCTCCCTCGGAATCCCCCAGGGCTTGACCGCAGCAAGGGTACTTGGTCGTAGCGGCGCGATGCAGATCGCATTCCCACCCGCCTCTTTAGCTCAGTTGGCCAGAGCACGTGATTTGTAATCTCGGGGTCGTTGGTTCGAATCCGACAAGAGGCTCAAAAAAACTTTATTATCAGAGAAAGAGCGCACTATTCAGGCGCTCTTTTCTCTTTTATGATAACCTCGTATGTTAAAAAACACCAAAAAACTACTAAGTGCAGGACAAGGAGCGAGAAAAAGCCGTATCTTTGCACTTGAATATAAGAAAAGAAAATGAATATGACACAAACGATTCCTGTATTGCTGCTCACGGGATATCTCGGCAGCGGCAAGACAACCCTTCTGAACCGCATTCTCAACAACCGACGTGGCATACGCTTCGCCGTCATCGTGAATGATATCGGTGAAGTGAATATCGATGCGGATCTCATAGAAAAGGGTGGGGTAGTGGCCCAGAAAGATAATAACCTGGTAGCACTGCAGAACGGATGCATCTGCTGCACACTGAAGATGGACCTCATTGAGCAACTGCGAGACATCACCCGCCAGCATCGCTTCGACTATATTGTCATCGAAGCCAGCGGCATCTGCGAACCCGCTCCCATTGCACAAACCATCTGCTCCATTCCTGCCATGGGACTCGAATACATGCGCGACGGAGTGCCCGTCGTGGACTGCATTGCCACTGTTGTCGATGCACTCAGAATGCACGATGAATTCGGTAACGGCCACGATTTGCTGCGCCCGAACCTCGATGAAGACGATATAGAGAACCTGGTCATCCAGCAGATAGAATTCTGCAACATCATCCTCCTGAACAAGGCTTCTGAAGTTACAAAGGAAGAGCTCGGACGCATTCGCGGAATCATTCGCGCCATACAGCCAAAGGCCGAAATCATCGAGTGCGACTACTGCGATGTGGACTTCGACAAAATACTGAACACCCGCAGCTTTGATTTCGATAAGGTCGCTACTTCTGCAGCATGGATTGATGAGATAGAGAACCACCATGGTGATGAGGAAGAACACCATCATGACGATGACGACGATGAAGATGATGATCACGATGACCATCATCACCATGATGACCACGATGACCACGACCACCATCATCACGGGCACGACCACCATCACCACCACCATGACCACGATGAGGGCGAAGCCGAGGAATACGGCATCGGCACCTTTGTCTATTATCGTCGTCAGCCTTTGAATATGGGTCTCTTCGATGAATTTGTAGCCCGCAAGTGGCCCAAGAGCATCATCCGTGCAAAGGGCATCTGCTGGTTCTACGGAGAACCTGACACCTGCTACGTCTTCGAACAGGCTGGGCGTCAGGTCTCGCTGCGCAATGCCGGAGCTTGGTATGCCACCATGCCCGCCGATGAACTCGCAGCCTTCAAGGCCGATCATCCCGACCTGCAGCGCGATTGGGACGAACGCTATGGCGATCGTATGCAGAAACTCGTTTTCATCGGTCAGCACCTTGATAAAGAAGCTATTACACTTGCATTGGATATGTGCCTCGCTCACTCTTAGGGAAATCTCCACGCAAAAGTAGGAGTTTCCCCCATGGAGATTCAGAAGGAAGTGCGTACCTTTGCACTGTCGAAAGTCACTAAAGGCTGTTCCGACAAAAGCAAACAAGAGTATAAACCCTTAAAAACAAAAGAAATATGCTGAACGTTAGAAATCTCATAGCAGTGATGATGATGCTGCTGGTCTTGCCCCTAAACCTGTGGGCACAAGACGACGACGTCTACTTCGTTCCGAAAAAGAAAACACCCACGCAACAGACCGAACAACGTCCGGTACAACGTTACGTGCCCGTGGAAATAGTCTATGAGGACGAATTCTATGATGACGACACCCTGAATATCACAGGGTCTAACCGTGATGTCGATGAGTACAACCGCCGTCCCTCGGCCAGTTCCCGACTCACAGGACAGCTTGTGCAGCACACCGATGGCACACTCACTTACCGTGTTCCGGCTACCGACACCCTCTATGTGATGAACGATTCCATCACCATCACCACCGATGCCTTCGCCGCAGAACTCTACAACCAAGGCTACGAAGACGGCGTTGCCGATGGTGAGGATTATGCTTACAGCCGTCGCATCAGCCGCTTCGGATACTCCGGAGTCTACACTTCGCCCTGGTACTATAGCTACTACGATCCCTTCTACTGGGACGACTATTATTACTACCATCCCTACCACGGTTATTACGGCCTCTACCACTGGGGCTATCCCTACTATCGTGGCTATTATGGTTGGGGCTACGGTCCCTACTGGTATGGAGGTTTCAGCTATTATTCCTCACGGCCGCGCAGCTACTATGGCCGAGGTGGCTATCATCCACGTCGCGACACCTATGGAGGCCGTGGTGGAGGCAGTGTCCGCGGTGGACGCTCCTACAGTGGAGGCCGCGCCAGCAGCTCTATCGCTGGAGGACGTTCCTCCGGCACCAGAAGCACTGTAGGATATGACGGACGCACCACACGCAGCTACGGACGTACTACCACTGGTGGACGCGGCACCAGCACCATCACCACCGGTCGCAGCAGCAGTATTATCTCTTCCGGCACCCGTTCTTCCTCTGTCAGTTCTTCTTCCTCTTCGCGTGGTACCACGAACTTTGGCACCACATCCCGCAGCAGTAGCAGTAGCAGCAGCTTCGGAGGCGGTGGCAGCCGTGGCGGAGGTAGCTTCGGCGGCGGTGGAGGCAGCCGCGGAGGCGGCGGAGGCGGCGGTGGCCGCGGTGGTCGCTGATCACTCCCCCTCATAGAGTTTGAATCATAACAACAGAAACAACCAACATCATATGGTAAACACTATGAAAAGATATATCTACACACTGGCTATCGCATGCTTCGCCGTAGCCGCCCACGCTCAGGACTCGTATAGCAACTATACGATGACCAGCAATGCAGATGTCATCGGATCGGCTCGCTACGTTGGAATGGGCGGTGCCATGGGAGCACTGGGCGCAGATATCTCAGCCATGTCCAATAACCCCGCATCGCTGGGCCTCTTCCGCAAGAACGACATGAGCCTTACCATGGGCGGAGTCATTCAGGATGCAAAACCTGCAGGAACCGACGGCCGCGGACACTTCAGCTTCGACCAAGTAGGCTTCGTAGCTTCCTTCCCCGATGCCAACCGCGAAAACTTCTTCAACTTCGCAGTCAACTTCCAGAAGAAGGCAGACTTCGGGCGCTCGATGTTCGTCCAAGGCCAGAACCTCAACGGACTCTCGCAGGCTGCACAGCTCAAAGGTCTCTATGACTACGGTGCCACCTTCGTAGGCAACAAGTATTTCGAATACTCCCTGCCCTTCAGATCCTATGATGCCAATCTCTATGACATCACCGAGACAGGAAAAACTGGATATCATCAAATTCGCAGCGATTCCTATGATTTCAATCGCTACAGCTCAGGCAACCTCTATGGACTGGACTTCGGCTTTGCCGCCAGCATCAATAACCGAGCCTACCTCGGAATCGACTTTGGCGTAGACTTCATGAACTACGAGAGCGACCAGCGCTACATCGAATACCGCAACGGCGAGTACGGCGAGGTCGAGGACTATGATATCGTCTCCAACAAACGCGTTACAGGCTCCGGCTTCAACATCAAATTCGGAGGCATCGTGCGACCCATCGAGGACAACGCCCTCAAGTTTGGCTTCGCCGTAGAGACACCCACCTGGTATGCACTCACCCAGAAAGAGAGCTTCTTCAGCATCGCCTCGAAATTTGCCTACGACGACAAGACCGGAACCTACGACTATCTCGACAACGCAGGCGAATACCATATCTACGACAGTCGCGACGACAACTTCCTGGAATTCAAGATCCATGCACCCTGGAAATTCCGCTTCAGCTTAGCATCCACCGTCAGCAATTTCCTCGCTTGGGACGTAGAATACGAATACGCCCTCTTCAACCACGAGACCATGGGTTATCCGCGCCTCGATGACTATTCTGGCAAGGGACTCAGCATGAATAAAGATCCTGGTATGAGTGACCTCACTAGAAACAGCTTCAACGGCGTACACAACATCCGCGCCGGTTTGGAATTCAAGCCCCTGCCGGAGTTCGCCGTACGTCTCGGCTACAACTTCTGGAGCAAGCCCATGAAGACCGATGCCCGCTTGGATCAGACCGTGGACAGCAAGGCTGTGGACTTCCTGACCGGCACAGACTACATCAACCTCGGTGCCACCAATATGCTCACCTTCGGCCTCGGCTACCGCGGCAAGAACTTCTATGCCGACTTCGCCTACAAGTACCGCGCACAGAAGGGCGACTTCTACGCCTTCGACGACTATCTCCAGCGCACAGGTAGCACTGCCGACTACGGACAGTTCATGGCCGCTGCTGGCCAGAGCCTCGCTCCCCAGAGCGTAGACCTTTCCCGCCACACCATCACCTTCACCCTCGGCGTGAAGTTCTGATATCCTGCCACACAACAGGTCTGCCCTCAGCAGCCCTCCAAAAACCAAAGGCCTCGCACCAATCAAGTGCGGGGCCTTTGCTATAGGGTGGGGGATGGGTGACTTATCGGACGGTGACCTTCTGGTCGCCAACGATGTAGATGCCGCGCGGTAGACGGATGCGGGCGATGGCATCCTGCTGCACATAGAGCTGGCGAAGCAGACGGCCATCGACGCTGTAAATGTTGACATCGGCGCCGGCACCTACGGCAGTGACGCTGACAGCACCCTGACCGCCGAGGACTCGCAGGGATCCTTGCTCCACGAAGTCGAGGCTGCGAACGCCCACGGTCTCGCCATTAGCTTCGCCGAAGCGGGCTACCTCATCGGCCGTCATCAGGAACCAGCGTTGCGTGGTGCTGCCGTCGGCGTGGTTGAAGCTGGCGGCACCAATGGCACCATTGGCGTTGGCCGCCAAACATGCCTGACTGCTGGGAGCTACGAGCCAATAGGAGCGGGAGGCGAAGGTGTAGGTGCCTACCTTGGTGTCGGCACGGGCCGAAAGTAGATGGAAGCGGCTGTTGTTCGTGGCGGTAATGGAGGTGCGGATGCCGTTATTTCCTGTGGAAGCATAACTCATATAGCGTTCTGTGGCAACATTCTTCAGCTGATAGTAGCAGGTGGACGGGTTGTAGGTGATGGTCCATGCGCAGCTGTCGTTCTGGAAGGCTTCGTCGCTGGTCATCTCTTTCCACGACAGGGTGTTGTTCGCGTTGACAACGAGATAGGAGGTCATCAGTCCACGGTTCTCGTCAGCGTTCTTGATGTAGTATTTCACCTCGTCTTCGACGGGGAAGGAGTAGGCAGGACGCAGGAAGTTCTGATTAGGAGTGCGGATGCCGTCCTCTGCCAAAGCGCCTACCAGCAGGGCGTTGCCGCGATAGAGGATGGGGGAGCCGGAGTCCTCGCCGGCACCATTAATGCCATAGGGCCACATGTGCTGGGTGTCGCCGTGCAGCTTGGCGCTGGAGCTGTTCTCCAGGAACTGGATGATGCGGTCCACACGCGGGCCCAGCCAGTCGCCGCGGTCGCCATTGCTGCGGTAGATGGAGTTGGTCCAGTCAGTGTAGGACACCATGCCGAGTCCGTGGGCTCCTTCGTGGAGAATGGTACCGGTTCTCTGACATCCTGTATTCTGGCTGACACTCATGTAGCCGCCGTAGCTGCATTCAGCCGTGCCATCGCCTGCGCCTGCACCATAACGATAGTGTGCGTCGAGGTGGAAGCCTTGGATACCAGAGATGTTATTCCACATCCATACTCCTTCCTCGCAGGCTGCGCGGATGCGGGTGTTCTGGCCTTCGTCGCCTTCGTTGCCATAGCTGAAGGTGGTTGTGCCGAAAGGACGGGTGTAGATCTTCACCACATCGCCGTAGCTGACAGCATAGGAACCCGATATCGCGTAGGCGCGTACATAATATAAGGTGGCAGGGGTCAGGTCCTTGATGTTGTAGATGTCGCCGTTGTTGGAGTAAGAGAAAGTGGTGCGGTTGTCGTAGATGGTGGGTTCGGGATTCTCAGAACTCCAGCAGAGTCCTTTCTCCTTAATGCTTCCTGAACCAAAGGCTGCACGAGCGAAGAGCTCTGTGGCTCCTTCGACAATCGTGGAAGTGCGTACGGCAATGGGCCTACCGGTGCCGTTGGCGACACGGAAGATGAGGATGGCGGTTTCGAGAGCCTCTGCGGCGGCATTCATCTCATCGGGAGTGGCATCGTAGCGGTCGCGGACTTCGGTGGCTGATAGGATGGCGTCCTCCAGTTCCTTTACACCTTCCTTATCGGTGGTATTCAGCGATGAAGCGCTGGTAATCTGTTTATTCAGAGCATTATATGCGGCACTGCTGGCCACAGCATCATCATAAGCGGCCTGCAGATCCTGCGTTGCCTTAAGCACATTTGCCTCGGACTTCAGGTCGAGAATGGCCTGAGCAGAATCGCTGGCGGCCTGCAAGGTCTCCTTGTACTTGGCGCCCATCAGCTTGGATTCTGCAGTGTATGTTTTTGCTTTGTTATTCAGCGACTTAAGGTCAGACATGGCCTGATAGTTCTCTTGTGCAGCGATATTGGCCGCATCCATCTTCATTGCAGCGGCACCGATGTCATCTGCCGAAGCGTTGGAGTCCAAGGCTTTAGCTGCATTGATGGCATTTGTCAAGGAGTCCATAAAAGAGGTCTGCAGAAGGGGTGGGGTAGTACGGTTGGCTTTTTCCACCGTGGCCTCTGCCGCCTCAATCTGTGTCTGCAGCAGTGCTAATAGCGGGGCAATGTCGGTGCCTAAATAGTAAAGCTTGAAGTTGTCGATGCAAATCCAGTTGCCCGTGGCGTTGCTGGCCTTGAAGCCAATGTTGAGAGCTTCGCCTAAGGTGCTGAATTCCACGGAATAAGTGTCTGCATCTTGTACGGTGGTCTTGGCCGAACCGGCATAGATCCAGGCACCAGTTTGCTTCGTGGTCTTTTCTTGCTGGATATTCTGTGCGGCAGCTTGCAATCGATACTGACCGGCAGGCAGCTTGGAGATGGTCTGGTAGATTTCTGCGTTGCCGACCTTACTGCCGCTGCTGACCCATTTCTCGACATAGTAGGTGCCATGCTTCAACGTGAACGACGTGTTTTTCTGCGTCTGCAGATTGGTCTGCGTCCAGCTGTTGAACTGGCTTTCGAAACTTGGATTCTTTATGTACTTCGCAGTCACGTCCGTTTCATCGGCAAATACGGGTAAGCTTGTTATCAAACAAGCCATAAGCCATGTGTAGAATTTCTTCATTGTTTTCTATCTTTTGTTAGTTCATAATAAGCATTTCATATCTTTGCAGCCGCAAAAATACGAACTTTCCTTGATGCTACCAAGTTTTTTCCCATTTTTTACTTTATTTCTTTTCTTTTCAATTGAAAATAGTATAATACTGTCTCAATATGTAGTTTTTACCCTTATTTCGGTCTAATGGGTGTTATGTTTAATATGAAGCAAAGGTTTGAAAGGGGTTATAGAGTTTTAAGGGGCTTAAGAAGTAAAGAATCAGTTGAGATATTCATTCAGAGTGCGGCCGCTACGAGATTATGACTTCTCCGCGACCGATACGTGAATGGATTATCATTCAGAGTGCGGCCGATAAGAAATTGTATCAAGAAATTATTTATCGACAATCGTGAATTTGGCAAATCGCAATAAAAGCTGCTTAGTGCCGACGTTTTCGAATCTTACGGTTGCCTTGGCGTCAATTCCAGTGCCGGACAATGCGATGACTTCTCCGCGACCGAAACGTGAATGGATAATCTGAGTGCCGATGACCAAGGTCCCTTCCGATGTCTGTGTGGAATCTACAAATGGCTGTGATGCGGCCGTGGTTGTATGCAGAGAGAAACGAGGCGAGTTGTCACCAATTATAGGCCTCTGAGAATCGTTTATTTCCGAGCGAGTCTCAGGATGGTCTGAAATACGTGATTCTCGCGAACTGGAAAAAGGACTCGATGCTCGCGAGCTGGAAAATGTATTCGAGGTGCCACGGGAATATGGTGATGAAAAAGGAGAACTGGATGAAAATGAAGAATCAGCTGAGAAGCGCGATGATGAGCGGCGCGTGTATTCGCCTCCAGTCGATTTTTTTGTTTCTAAATAGCGTGCATCAATTTCACGGAGGAACGGACTTGGATTGCAGAACTCGCTCTTGCCGTAGCGATAACGATTCTGTGCGTGAGTCAGAAAACATTGTTCCTCGGCACGGGTCAAAGCTACATAAAACAGCCGGCGTTCTTCTTCGAGTTCGCGAATGGAACCGCTGGACATCTGACTTGGAAACAGGTTTTCTTCCATTCCTACAATGAACACTATTCTGAATTCCAACCCCTTAGCTGCATGGATAGTCATCAACGACACTTTCTCATCGCTGTCATCGTCGCTCTCGTCCAGATCGCTGATGAGCGACACTTCCTGCAGATAATGCGACATCAAGTCATGGCCTTCGCCTTCTTCTTCGCGGCGGTCGTCTACGAACTGTTGCATACCATCCAGCAGCTCCTGCAGGTTCTCTTGTCGGCTGATATCTTCTGGCTCCCTACCCCTGAAAATGTCGGCTTCTACCCCACTCTCCTTCGCTATTCTTTTGCCAAGTTCTGCCGCATCCAACGTGTTGATTTCCTGTGTAAAAGACGAAATGAGCTGAACAAAGGATTCAAGTTTCCCGAGCGTGCCTTTGTTGACATCAACACCATAGTTTGTGGGCATCATCAGCACCTGCCAGACACTGACATTTGCCGTGGATGCAGCATCAAGAATCTTCTGAACGGTGGTTTGTCCGATACCGCGTGCCGGGTAGTTGATGACTCGCTTCAGAGCTTCTTCATCGTTGGGGTTCACAGCGAGTCGGAAATAGGCAATCATATCTTTGATTTCCTTGCGCTGGTAGAACGAGATGCCTCCGAAGATACGATATGGGATGCCCTGCTTGCGGAAGGTTTCCTCGAAGGTACGACTCTGGGCGTTGGTGCGGTAAAGGATGGCAATGCGGTTCCAGGGAATATGTTCGTAGTTGTTGAGGTTCAGCAGCTTACGAGCTACACCATTGGCTTCTTCAATGTCGCTGTAGAAACTATAGACATGAATGGGCTGCCCCTGTTCCTTCTTCGAATAGACGTCTTTCTGTATCTGTCCGCGATTGTGGCGTATGACGCTGTTGGCCGCCTCCACAATGGTCTGTGTCGAACGGTAGTTCTGTTCGAGTTTGAAGAGGCGTGCTCCTTCGTATAAACGCTGGAATGTCAATATATTATCGATATTGGCTCCACGAAAACTATAGATACTCTGGGCATCGTCGCCCACAACACAAACCTTCCGGGTGTGCTGCGTCAGTTGCCAGACGATAGCGTGCTGAGCGTAGTTGGTGTCCTGATACTCATCGACCAACACATATTGGAACTTCTCCTCGTACTTCTTTAGTATCTCAGGATGCCTGTAAAAGAGCGAATACGTATAGACAAGGATGTCGTCGAAATCCAGTGCATCCGACTGCCGGCAGCGGTTCATGTAGCGTCGGTAGATTTCTGCTGTTGCAGGAATCTTGGCGGCCTGATCGGCTTTCTGCAGCTGTGCATCGCGCGAGTAAGCGTCAGGTGAAACGAGGCGGTTCTTGGCTGCTGATATGTGGCTGAGGACCGTTCCAGGCTTGTACTGTTTCTCGTCCAGTGCCATCTCTCGTATGATGGTCTTTACCAGACTCTTGGAATCTGCGGCATCGTAGATGGTGAAGTTCGACGAGAAGCCGATGGATGAACTCTCGTTGCGCAATATACGTGCGAAGATACTGTGGAAGGTTCCCATCCACAAACCACGTGCCCTCTCCTCTCCCACTTGTCGTCCTATGCGTTGTTTCATCTCGTCGGCAGCCTTGTTGGTGAAGGTCAGGGCAAGGATATTCCAAGGCGCCATCCCCTGTTCGAGCAGATAGGCAATCTTATAAGTGAGCACACGGGTCTTTCCGGAGCCGGCACCCGCAATGACGAGGGACGGCCCATCGCAGTACAGTACAGCTTCGCGCTGAGCGTCGTTGAGTTCGTTGAGGTTCATTCTTCGTCAGGTTCCAGTCGTTCGAGATCTATGATATGCAGTTGCAATGCTTTGACAACGAGTCGCGTAGCGTTTACGCCAATGCGTTCGTTCTGTGGGAAGAGGCGGTTCACGAGGTCCACTTGCCGCTTCTCGAGGCTCTTCACTCCGAAGGGCATTCCCTTCAGGGCGGCAATCATATCTTTCGTGTAGCCGAGGGCCAGATGGCGGAGGAAGCGCTCGTCGTATTCATCGATGTCGTAGTCTATGACTGCATCCGTACGTCGCGTTTCGCTGACCACGCTCTTCTTGAAGCGTGCCACGATTTTCTCTAATATCGGTTGGTTGAAGACCAGTCGCCGACCGTCCATGACCAGCCGCACATCGTTGCGCGTCAGCAGTTCGCCAGTCTTAAGTATGATGCCGTCGGCACCTGCCTGAAGAACATCCACCCAGAGGCGTTCGTTGAGGATTTCACCCGTGAATATCAGCACTTTGGTCTTCGGATAGTTGTGTCGCACCTGACGACAGATGTCTACGCCGATGGTGGTGCTTCCGCCCAGTCCGAGGTCCAGCAGCAGCAGGTCGGGCTGTTCAGCTCGCATGAGTGGCCAGAGTTCGCTTTCGTTCTGTGCCGTTCCGATGATTGTCGCCTCCGGAATGTCGGTTCGGAAGATTTCTTCCGTACCTTTGAGTTCCAGTTTTACGTCTTCGACGATAATGACTTTAAAGGGTTCCATAGAATAGTTATATTGTGGGAGTTGATGATTTCTGGGAAAGGGGCAGGGTGAACCAAACGTTGTGTCCTCTGTCGGCGGTCGCCTCGGCCATCACGCGGCATCCTGGGTGGCCCATGAAGGTGTCGTGCTCGCGGATGATCTGTTTCACTACGAGCAGCGGAATGCCGCCTCGATGTGGCATGAAGAAGTTGTGCAGCTGGTCGGCAGTGAGGCTGACTGCCGGGTTGTTTAGTGCGATCCGCACAAAGCGTTCATCCACGCTTCCGCGTAGTGTCAGCGTCTGCGCTTGTTCCGTTGTTGTGATGCTTCCGAGTTCGTATTCAAGGAGTTCGTCGAGAAGCAGACAGATGAGGTCGGGGTCTGCTGTAATGAGAGCGTCCTGTGTCTGGTCGTCCACAGCCAGCTGCAGGCTGAGTCCCCTGCGTCGGGCTTTGGCAGCCACACGGCTCGCGAAGTTCTCCACCAGCGCCGCAAAGGTCTGTCGGCAGCGGCGGAAACCGACAGCGGCAGACTGCGAGTCGGCCTGTGCCGACAGCAGTGAGAAGATTTCCTTGTAGTAGCTGGCAGTCTCGTTTAAGGTGGTGAGGTCAACGGGCTGACGTTCTGCCAGTTGAAGGATGCGACCCGGATAGTACATCGTCTCGTGTTTGATGGTCGAGAGGCAGTTGTCAATGATCTGATTCTGCACGTGCAGCCGGCTCTCTTCATAGAGTCGTCGGCGATGTTCGTCCTCTGCCAACTCGATATCTTCCTGTGTGCGCTGGTGGTCGGCTTCGTGTTCTGCACGCAACTCTTCTAACTGTTGTTCAGATAGTTCCACATTGGCTCTGCGGCGTTCCATGAGGGGTCGGAACCAGAAGAGATAGACGACCACGAGTCCGATGACGAGCAGCAGTACAAAGGCCATCAGTGCCAACCGTTCGTTCTTATGGGTGAGTTCGGTCTGCTGGCAGTAACTTTCGAGCGTAGTATCTTGACCCACAAGTTTATAGAGGCGTTTGTAAACGTTGTTGTTCTTTCGGTAGAGGGTCCAGTCGTTCAGTGCCAGCGCCGCTACGGCCATTTCGTTGCGGAATGCCAGCAGGAGCTTGTAGTCCACCTCTTCCTGCCGCTGCCACCAAGCCGTCTCCGCCACCACATCCGTCGTGGGGCGCATCTCCATCTGCTCCGGCAGTCCGATGGAGTTGAAGGCTTCAACGACTTGCGCGCCGAACTGCAAAGCATCAACATAGCGTCCTTCGATGTTGCAGTAGTAAACGGAATCCATCAGCGCATAAGCGATTTCCGGGGTGCGGTTCTCGGCTTTGCTTTCGAGGGGGATGAGGGTTATCACGGCCAGCAGCATGGTCACCACCACTCGCGGCAGACGGAAGAAGAAGCGGCTACCCTCTCCCACCCTGCTCTCGATGCCCAGTTGGCAGACGCGGAACAGCGGGTTTGTCTTTCGATATTTCTCTATGATGCCCTTGCAGTTCATCAGTCCGAAACCGAAACCTTTCTGGCCGTCGGGCTGAGTTCCACTGGTGGAATTCCGGAGTTCCACTGCTGGAACTCGCGAGTTCCACTGCTGGAATTCGTCAGTTCCACTGCTGGAACTCCCGATGACGGCCGCATCATAGACCTTGTTCTTCAGGATGAGTTCCACATCTTGTTCTGTCAGTCCGCAGCCGGTGTCCTGCACTGACAGTTCCACATAACGTCCGTCCTCGTTCTCGCCGGCAGTGGCACTGATGGTCACGGTGCCTCCTGCGGGGGTGAACTTGCGGGCATTGTCGGCTAAGGTGTTGAGCATGAAGAGGGTCAGCGCGCGGTCGGCTTTCACGCTGAGGTCGGTGGTTTCTACGTTGAGTGTCAGTCCTTTCTGCTCATAGGCGAAGTGACTCTTTCGCACCGAGGCAAAGAGGGGTTCGAGTTCGAAGGACGTCAGCTGGAGGCTGAGCTGTCCCTGTTCTACCTGAATCCACTCTGTCAGCAGTTCGTTGTATTCGGTGATGGGCTGAATGAGCTCGCGAATGTAGCTGAGCGACTGTTCGTTAGGTTCTCCGTTGCGCATCATCTTTCTCACTTCGTGGAGGATTCGGTCGAGGAAGGGCACGATACCGTGTACGAGGCTGAGCTTGGCGCGCTTCTCCACATTCAGCCGCTTGTTGCGCTGAATGCGCTGTTCTGTAGCTTGTTGCAGTTCCTGCAGTTGTTCCTGTTCTTCGGCGAGGTTGGCGTTGACCTGTTCATTCTCGCTGAGGAGCTGTTCGAACTGTCGGTGGAGCTGGCGGTTCTCGTCCTCTCCCCGCTTTCTCCAGGTGCGGTAGAGCAGTACTGTCAGCAGGATGACGCCTGCCGCCACGATGCCTACGGCAATGAGCATCTTGCGCAGACGCTGGCTCTCGGCCTTCAGTTCCGTTGCGCGGCTCTCGAGTTCAGCATCTTCGCGGGTGACATCCAGCAGGTCGAGATAGATGTTGCGGTTGTAGTCACTCACTTGCTTCATTCCCAGTGCACTGTAGGCGACAGAGAGCTGCTGGCGGATACTTGCTATCCACTCGGGTACGGTGCGCACTCCCTCCTGTCGCATCCATCGCCGTTCCACCGACTCATTACTGTTCGCGGGGTCGAAGGGCAGCAGCAGGTTCTGCGTGGAGTTCTCGAGGATGAGGTCGGCAGCATAATACAGGTCGTGGTGGAAGTTCACACAATCCAGCGCCGAGGTGTAGTATTCAATGGCATCATCGTATGCCCCTTCGCTGAACGCCAGTTCGCCCAAGGTGCGCAGCGCACAGGCCGTCTGATAGAGATCATCGTATTCCTGGAAGAGGGTGAGCGCCCATCGCGCCATATTCACTGCGGTGCTGTCGGTGCCGAAGATACCCGTCAGATAATGAACGACATCCGGCTTGTAGGCATCCACGAAGGAACGTTGCAGGGAATCGGCAAACATCGTTGCCAGCGACTGGGCGCTGTTGGCTTCGAAGAAGAGGTAGCCGTTGTAGCGGGCTAAGGTCAGGCACTGCATCAGGTAGTCGAACTCCTCGCGTGTTACGCCTTCAGCTTCCTGGCTCTCTGCCAGTCCTCCCGACCCACGCATATAGCAGTAGTACAGCCACTGTGCGGTGTCGTTGGCCAGCTGGCTGTAGGGTTCAGCCTCGCGAATTTCGTCGAGGGCGCGTTCTCGCTGGTCGACATAATAGAAATAGGTAGAAGCCGTGATGTGGAGGTCGCTGCGTGCGTAGTCCAGCCGACGTCGGGCGTGGGGCTGCATGCGTCCTTCCTTCCGTTGCAGGCTGCGCAGTCGCTGTAGCGCGTGGCTGCGATGAATGAAGAAGGAACGGTTGTCGCTGGTGCGCTGGTCTACTTTCATCTGCATGACATCGCAGACGAGCTGCTCCACCTCGTTGGTTTCCATCGCCTCTATACGCGTTGCCAACCGCATCACGCTGTCGAAGTCCATTTGCTGGAAGCGCTCGAACATCAGGTTGTTCAGTGCCTCGGCCTGCCCGTCGGTATATTCCGATTGCAGTGCCTGCTCATACGCCTGCTGTGCCAAGTCAGCTACACTGTCTATTTGGCGGTAGCGGAAGGCGAAGGCGCGTTCGTTCAGTGAGTCCACAGCTTCGCGCGATGCTCCAGTGCGGTTCTTGTTGCATGAGCCACAGAGCACAACGGCCAGAAGGAAAACGAAGGGAAACAGGCTGCGAGACATAGTGTACGGTTCAGTGGAGGATTCTGTCCATCTCATCAAATTCCTTGCCCATATTCAGGTGGAGGTAAATGCGATAGAGGTGTGTAGCCCACCTTTCGGGATTGTCGGGTTGCAGCTTTCGCACCATCTCCATCGGCTGCTTGGCCAGCAGATAGAGGCTGCGGATGATCTCCATATCGCGCTTGCACTGGGGATTGGTGAGGTCGGTGCAGGCTTTGGCGGCGTAGTCTACGGCGAGGTTGAGCGATGCTATACCTTTATTATAATAGGCGTCGGCGTAGTTGGGGTCGAGTTCTATGCAGGCATCGGCAGCCTTGATGGCGTCGTCGTCGCGATTCATCTTCAGCAGCAACAGGCTCTTGGCGTAGTGAAACAGCGGAATGGTGTCGCACCAGTTAATCATGGAATCCGTCACCTCCAGTCCCTGCTCATACTCTCGCTCTTCTATCAGGTGGTCGACGAGGTGGGAGTAGAAGTAAGTGTGCTCCGGGTACACGTGCATGCCACCCCAGAGCGTACCCATGTAATTGGCAGTATCCTCTTTGGCGAGATAAGCTTTCGAGAGCAGTTCCAGCAGCACCTGCTGTTGGGTGTCGGCCTTCAATGCCAAAGGGGTGTATCGGATGACTAATTCGTGTTGCTGCGTTTGATGTGCCGCATGAACTGCCAGATAGGCGACGTCGGGCATCAGCGTGTCGGTGTACAGGAGGTTATCGGCCTCGAAGAGCGGAGTCTCGGAAACATCGATATAGGTGCGGAAGAGGCTCAGCGCCTCTGTCATCCTCCCTCGGCGGAAATGCCAGTTTCCTCCGGCAAAGACATTCTTTCGATACGGCATCAGCAGGTCGTGGCTGCGCTTGCGGTTTGCAATGCGTATGCGCCCTTTCTCGTTGGGTTGTTGCTCAATGCTGTCGGCCTTCTCTAAAAGGCTGAACATCTGCTGAATACTGCTGAAGAATTTTACGGTATCGTAGTTCTGCTTGAGGTACAGCTTCATATTCTCGGCATCGTTGACGCGCTTCCAGCACTCCGCCGCCAAGAGATAGCATTCCACGCGGTCTGCGTGTTTTGTCTCTGGCTTCGCGGCTTCGGCAAGCAGTGTCTTTGCCGTTGCTTCGAGGTTCTGTTTTTTCTTTATGGCATCCTTCGCCTGGCGCAGCACACTGGCCGAAAACGCAGGGATGGAAAGAGCCAAAAAGAGAAGTATCGTGAGTTTCTTCATTATGAAAGCAGGGTTTGTGCCTGCAAAAGTAGCACAAACCCTGCTCTTAACAAAATTTCGGGAGTTAAAACTTGTTATGCCTTATGAATTATTGGCAAAAATAGGCATTTATTCAAGCAGTTTATCCATTTCCGCCTGCTTGGCCTTATCCTCCAGGATATAATATACGGTGGAGAGGCGGCTGGCCCACTTGTGTGGGTTGTCGGGCTCGAGTTCGCGTACACGGAGGAAGAAGGGTTCGGCCTTGGCATACTCGTCCTTGACCTTTTGGATCTCTGCCTTCTGCTGTGCTGCGGTCATCTTCTTGCCATTGAGGCTCTCGTTGATGTCGTAGCCGATGTTGGAGTAGCAGACGCCAGCGTTGTAGAAAGCATCTGAGAAGTCGGGGTCGGCCTCGGTGGCCTTGACGAAGAAGGGAATAGCCTCGGCATACTTCTTGTCGTTCATGAGGGTGATACCCTTAGCATAGTTGGCAATCTTGCTGTCGGGATCCTTTGCGAGCAGCGCCTCGGTGAACTCGAGGGCACCCTTGGTGTCGTTGTGGTTGAAGTAGTATGCGAGGATGTTCTGTGCCACGCCGTCGTTAGCCTGCGGGTCTTCGAGAACGATTCTCTTACCGGCGTTGAGCCAACCGAGGGTGTCGCCCTGTTCGATGAAGGCGGTCATCTCGAGCTGGTTGACCTGGTTGAGTTCCTGTGAGTACTTCTTGGCTAAGGGCAGGTACTCGGCGAGGGTCTTGTAGTCCTTGGCGAAGTACGAAGCGAGGCAGGTGAAGTAGGCCATCTTGGCGGTGTTGGGGTCTTCGGGGTCCATCTTTGCCTCTTCTGCAAGAAGGGTGTAGATCTCAGAGAAGTGCATGTACTTGGTGAAGGCGTCCTTAGCCTTGTCGTACTGGTGGTTGGTGAAGAACATCTGTCCGCAGAAAGCGAGGTACTGGCGGCAGTTGAGGGCATAGATCTTGTTCTTCATGCTGTAGAAGGTGGTGGTGTTGTCCTTCTGGAATTTCTCTGGTATGCCAGCTGCCACTTCTTCCTTGTAGCACTGCTCCATAGCATCAAGTGCGCCGATGACGAGAGCTGCAAACTCTGCTGTGTCTACAGGCTGATCGGCCTGAAGCTGTGAGATGATGGGGTTGATCTTGAAGAGCAGAAGGTTTGCCTTGATGTCCCAGGCGTTGGCTTTCTGCTTCTTCGTCTCAGGATTGTTGAGGGTGGGTTCAATGGCTTCGAGGGTTGTAGCAATGAGTTGCTGCAACTTGGCTTCTTCTTTCTCATTACGCTGAGGGTTGGCAGCGAGTTCCTGTGCCTCTTCGAATTTGAAGCGGGCGTTGCGTACTGCTCTGTCCTGAGCTGAAAGCGACAGCGTTGCTGTCAGGAGTGCTAATGCACAAAACAATTTTTTCATAATGCTGTTAGTTAAATGATGATTTATTGCTGGTCTTCGCGGTCGAGGGTGATGGTCTGTCCGTCGGAGAGCTGTGTGGGCTCAGGCAGTTCCTGTGCCTGTGCTTCTTCGGGCAGATCCTCTTCATCGTCCTGCGGTACTACACATACATTGGCAATCACGTCGTTGCGCTTCTGGAGTTCGATGAGCTTCACGCCCTGTGTGGCGCGGCCCTGGATCTTGATGCTGTCGAGATGCAGACGGATTGTGATGCCGGACTTGTTGATAATCATGAGGTCCTGATCGTTGGTGACGCTCTTGATGGCCATCAGCTGTCCGGTCTTCTCGGTGACTGACAGCGTGATGACGCCCTTACCGCCACGATTGGTGATGCGGTAGTCCTGCACGTCGGAGCGCTTGCCGTAGCCCTTCTCTGAGACAACGAGAATGGTCTCTTCCTCGGGTTTGTCGACAACAACCATACCTACTACTTCGTTACCCTCGACATCGAGGTTGATGCCTCTGACACCGGTAGAGTTGCGCCCCATGGCGCGCACGGTGCTTTCATTGAATCGT
>JAEEGL010292609.1_pt1 | contig 18493 bp, 17 predicted proteins | sample 9134231 | NCBI WGS metagenome assembly JAEEGL01 (sample SAMN16246548, study PRJNA631951) | gut metagenome | biome: gut microbiome; feature: rumen; material: fiber-attached | host: Bos | place: Iran: Karaj | collected 2018-10 | reverse complement strand
CTGATTTCGTCATACTTTTTACCGATCTCTTTTGCATATCTTCTTGCAACAGCCTTCTGATTAAGAGGATGGTCAATAGATACACGCTCGATCTCAGGAACACCTGAAATACGTGCAACAGGCTCCATCTCATCAACTACAACAGGGTCAACTATATATGAAGGAACTCCGATCTCGTCTGCGATCTCTCTTGCAAGGATTCCTCCAAGGTTGGAAGCGTGCTGTCCCTGAACGCCCTTTCTAAGATCCTCCAAAAGAGCATCTGTGCACTCGTAGGTGCCTCCCGGAATAGGTCTTAACAGTCCGCCTCTTCCTACGATTACATTGAAGGATTTAACATCAATGTTCTCCTTCTTAAGGAAATCCATGATGATGTTCTTACGGAAATCCTTCTGATCGATTATAGATGCATAGGACTCGATCTCTTCTGTACTATGTCTTAAGGTCTCCTCTTTTACAAGAGTCTCATCCTCAAAAATACCAACCTTTGTTGAAGTAGAACCCGGATTAATGATAAGGCTTTTGATCATAACATTTTCCTTTCTTTCACAATGAAGTTCATTTCACGTATCACTTCTGTGCAACTACAGCTGCAAGAGCGATGGAATTAACTTTAACATCAACTGAATCAGATCTTGATGTGAGAATAACAGGAGCTTTTGTTCCTGTAAGGATGTTTCCGTTCTTTACTTTTGCAAGACGAACGATGGTCTTGTAAGTAAGGTTACCTGCGTGAATATCAGGAAAAAGAAGGATGTCGGCATCGCCAACGATCTTTCTGTCAAGGGCTCCTGCTTTATGCTTGGCAGCCTCAGGATCAATAGCAAGATCCATTGAAAGAGGTCCGTCAACGATACAGTTCTTGATCTCGCCTTCCTCGTTGAGTCTTGTGAGCTCAGCGGCCTCAACTGTAACAGGCATCTTGGGATTAACAACCTCTACCGCTGCAAGAGGAGCTACCTTAGGGCACTCTACGCCGCAGGATCTTGCAACATCAACAGTATATTCAATGATAACTTTTTTGTCTTCAAGTGTGGGATATGGCATAAATGCAACGTCTGTCAGGAAAAGGAGACGATCAATGCCCGGAATCTCAAATACGCAAACGTGTGATAATGGACGTCCTGTACGAAGTCCTACTTCCTTATCGAGAACGCTCTTAAGGAAGTCCTTGGTCTCAAGTGCGCCCTTCATGTAAATGTCAGCCTTGCCGTCATGAACGAGTGATACAGCCTTGCGTGCAGCCTCAGTAGTATCCTTCTCATCAATGATCTCATAGTCTGCAGGGTTCATGGAAAACTGAGCCATGATTTCCTCGATCTTGTCCTTGTCACCTACAAGAACAGGCTCAACAATTCCTCTCTCCTTGGCTACCTTTACAGCCTCAAGTACATGTGTGTCCTGAGCTACTGCAACAGACATCTTCTTTTTTTCAGCAGTCTTAAGCTTTTCCAGAATGTCATCAAAATTCTTACTCATCTATAAAACCTCCATATTAAAATATACATCGCCATATGACAAAATTTTAACACTTCATATCTTATGACGCAAGGAAAAAGCTATAAGTTAATCCCGCAAAAACACTTAGATATTTTTACCAATATTGTCATTATGACTTTGGATTTGTTTACTAATTGAATTGATGAAGTCTTTTGCTATAATTGACAATTAATTAAAGCTTTTAATTAATTCATGTCTTTGAATTCAAAAAGCAGTATTCGAGTTAGAAATGGGGTGAGTATTATTACACTAAAAGAGCTTACGCAAATTGAGCTTGCGGTTGGTGTGGGGGAAAATCATTTTAAAATGAGCCGTGGAAGTTTTGATTATAATCAGCGAATTACGGGGAAAAAGAAGCTGATAAAAACCGACACGGACACAATCACCCGAGACGGTGTGATCACAGGGGCATGTCTTACATTCAAGGATCCTAAATCTGATGAATTCCATAAGATATCCATTAAAACAGAAGAAAACGGCAGGATTTCCGTAAAATACTCAGGTTGTGAAAACAAATACAACCGCTTCTGGATCAGCTTTCCGGCAAATCCGAAGGAGCATGTTTACGGCTGTGGCGAAACCTATTCCAAATTCGATCTCAAGGGGGAACGGGTTCGAATTTTCGTGGCTGAACACCAGAATGCAAAAAGGATCGGTAAAAAGATCATCAAGGAAAAGTTCCTTGGCAAGCATCCAAACAGAACTCTTTCCTTTGGTAAATACGAATCCTATTATGCCCAGCCTACCTTTACATCAAGTGATAAGTATTTTCTTCACGCAGATTTAAATGCTTACTCCGAATTTGATTTCAGAAATCCGGAAAAGACAACAATCTACTGTCAGGAGCCTCCTATTTTTTACATTGAAAAAGCAGACAGCTTCCCGGAGCTTTCAAAGAAAATGGCTGATCTTCTGGGCTATCAGCGAAAGCTTCCTGACTGGATCTATGACGGAGCTATTCTGGCAATCCAGGAAGGAACCGAAAAGATTGATGAAAAGATAGACAAAGCTCGCGAAGCAGGAACGGCCATCTGCGGAGTCTGGTCCCAGGACTGGTGCGGCTGCAGAAGAACCGGTTTTGGCTATCAGGTAATGTGGAACTGGGAATGGGACAAAGAGCTCTATCATAACCTCGATAAAAAGATTCAGGAGTGGAAGGAGCTGGGAATACATTTCCTTGGATATATAAATCCCTTCATCGCTCTTGAAAAGGATCTTTACAAAACAGCCTCAAAGGAAGGCTACTGCGTAAAGGACAAGGAAGGCAAGGATTATCTTGTCACCATAACAACCTTCCCTGCTGCCATGGTGGATTTCACTAATCCCAAGGCCTATGAATGGTACAAATCCATCATTAAGAAAAACATGATCGGTCTTGGCATGGGCGGCTGGATGGCAGATTTCGGTGAATACCTTCCTGTGGACTGCTGCCTTTACAGCGGCGAAGATCCGCAGCTTCTGCACAACAGATGGCCGGCCATCTGGGCTCAGCTCAACAAAGAGGCCATCGAAGAATGTGGCGTTGAAGACGAGGTATTTTTCTTCACAAGAGCCGGACATACCGGAACAATAAAGAGCTCCGCAATGATGTGGACCGGCGATCAGCATGTGGACTGGTCAGTGGACGATGGACTTCCTTCGGTAATACCGGCGACCTTATCCCTCGCCATGAGCGGCTTTGGAATAGCCCATTCGGATGTGGGCGGTTATACCACCATAATGCACATGAGAAGGTCAAAAGAGCTTTTGATGCGCTGGGAAGAAATGAATGCCTTCTCTCCGCTCTTTAGAAGTCACGAGGGCAATCAGCCGGTAAATGACGTGCAGTTCGACGATGACGAGGAGCTCCTTAAGCAGCTTTCAAAATCATCGAGAATTCATGCGCAGCTTTCCGGTTATCTTAAGGGATGCGTTGAAGAGACAGTCAGAGATGCAGTTCCTGTAATGAGGCCTCTTTTCTATCACTATGATGAAGATAAGGCTTATACAGACAAAACAGAGTATCTCCTGGGCAGAGATATTCTTGTTGCGCCCATTCTGGCAGAAAAGGCAACAAGCAGAATGGTCTATCTTCCCTCAGATGAATGGGTACATCTGTTTTCAGGGAAAGAGTATAGCGGCGGAAACTTTGAAGTTGAGGCAAAAATTGGGGAGCCTCCGGTTTTCGTCAGGAAAAATAGCAAAAACTATGATCAGCTGATAGGGATCGGCAGGATCAGATAAAAATGTTTTATTGGGAGGTTACATTTTATGGACAAAAAAAGAAACGAGGGGATGCTGTCACGAATCTGCTACGGATTCGCTGACATCTACGGAGGAGGAGCCTTTGTTGTCATAAGTACTTTCTTTACCGTATTTCTGACAAAAGCACTGGGCATGCCACCTGCATTGGTAGGAACCATTCCTCTTATAGGTAAGGTCTGGGACGCAGTTACAGACCCTATGATGGGCAATATCGCTGACAGAACAAGCTCCAAATTCGGAGCCAAGAGATTCTGGATCCTTGTGGGCAGCATTATATCAGCCATCACCTTCACAGTCATGTGGATACCTTTTATGGCAGGAGGCTCTGTTATAGGCCAGTACATCTTTTATATTCTGATGTACATGCTCTTCTCAACAGGCTTTACCATTGTTATGGTACCGTACAACGGCCTTCTTCCGGATATGATCGAGGACTACACAGTAAGAGCAAAATTCTCCAGCACAAGAATGGTCTTCTCCTCACTTGGAGCCATTGTCGCAGGTCTTGTTCCTACTCTTATGATCAAGGATAACACCGACTCCTCACAGTATCTTACAGTGGCCATCATCTTCTCGGTTTTATTCTTTGTAGCTATCGTTATTACCTTTGCAGGGACCTGGGAGCGTCAGAAGGAAGTTCGCAAAACCAGCATGAAAGAGACCTTCACTCAGTCTTTTACCGTGTTTAAGAGTCACTCCTTCCGCCTTTTCATTGCGATCTTCGTATTTGGACAGGCAGCTGCAGACTTTATCACAGGCCTTGCTGTTTACTATATCGATGATGTTCTCAACGCTTATGGAGGCGGTAATTTCACAAAGCTCATGGGTGTCATTCTTATTTCACAGTTCCTTGGAATGTTCATCTTTGGCGCGGTGATATCAAATAAATCAAAAAAGTTCCCTATCCTTTTGGGTACACCTATCAGAATGGTTGCAACCTTCGCAATGCTGTTCTTCTCTCATGAAGGCGCACCTTTCATCATTATACTGGCCCTGTCCTTTGTGATCGGAATTGCCATGGCCGGAACTTCAATAAGTATCTATGCTATTTTGTCAGACCTTGTTGAGGTTGATGAGCTTATCACCTCGGTTAATCGCCCCGGAATATGCTCCGGAATGGCAACCTTTACAAGAAAGATAGCTGCCGGCCTTTCATCCGCACTTATCGGGGTACTGCTCACACTTGTAGGCTACGACGAGAAGCTTGCTAACGAGGGTCTTCGCCAGGCAGCCTCAACTCAGCAGGGTATCGCATATATATATGTATTCGCACAGATTATTCTTCTTGCCCTCACACTCACCTATGCAATTCTTTTCCCTCTTACCAAAAAAGAATTCGATGTGGTCCGCAATGAGATCAGAAGAAGAAAGGGCGTCATAATGCCCAAGGCAACACCGGAAGAGATCAGAATCTGCGAAAAGGTTACAGGCTATCGCTACGACCAGCTCTGGAACATTGAAAACGCAGTTAAAATTAGGAGGAATGAAAAATGAAATACTTTTTAGACAGTGCAAAAATGGATGAGATCAAGGAAGCATACAATACCTTCGGTATAGATGGCGTAACCACTAACCCCAGGCACATTCAGGCATCAGGCAAGCCTTTCCTGACAGCAATACAGGATATTGCTGACTGGATCAAAGAAGAAGGCATTGAAGGCTACGAGAAGTTCCCTGTTTCAGTTGAGATCAATCCTCATCTTGACAAGGCTGACGACATGGTTGCTGAAGCAAGAAAAATTGCAGCCATCAGCCCAAACTTTGTAATCAAGATCCCTGCTACAGCAGAAGGAGTTACAGCAGCAAGACGTCTGGAGAAGGAAGGTATCCGCACCAACGTGACCCTTATCTTCTCTCCTGCACAGGCAATTCTCCCCGCAAAGAACGGTTCACTTTTTGTTTCACCATTCATTGGCTGGAAGGAGCAGAACGGCGAAGATTGCAAGAAATATATCCAGGACATCGTTGATATTTTTATAAACTATGGTTTCTACGGAAAGACTCAGATCATCTGCGCAGCTGTCCGCACACCAAAGCAGTTTGTTGACTGTGCTACATCCGGTGCTGACATCGTTACTGCCGGTCTTGCAGTTTACAAGGATTCAATGAATCACGCCTACACACGTCAGGGTATCGAGACCTTCCAGGATGCATGGGATAACACAGTAGGAAATACAAAAGAGACTCAGACAGCAAGACGTACTGTTTCAGGCAGAACTGAAAGGAGAAGATAAATGAAGATCGGATTTGTCGGACTTGGCATTATGGGCGAGTCCATGTGTGAGAATATTGTAAAAAAACATGACGATAAAGTTTACGTTTTTGACTTTGTAACAGCTAAGGTTGAGCAGCTAGCTGCTATTGGCGCAGTAGCCTGCAAAAGTTCACGTGAAGTAGCAGAAAATGTTGATGTGTTCATCACAATGGTTCCAAAGTCAGAGCACTCAAGAGCTGTATATGAGGAAATCATCCCCGTGCTGCATCAGGGCCAGACCTGTATTGATATGAGCACCATTGACCCTTCAGTTTCAGTTGAGATCTCAGAAAAAGTTAAAGCTACAGGAGCAGAGTTCATAGATGCTCCCGTTGTAAAAAGTAAGCCTGCTGCCATCGCTGGAAAGCTCGGAATCTATGTTGGCGGTTCTGAGAAGGCCTATGAGGAAATGAAGCCTATACTTCTTTACATGGGCGAAAACGTAAAAAGAATGGGTGAAAACGGCAAAGGTCTTGTAATGAAAATCTGTCACAACGCCCTTGTTTCCCAGATTCAGAACGGCGTCAACGAAACCATGACCCTGGCAAAGAAAAACGGCATCGATATCATGGACTACGCAGAGGCTATTTCCTATGGCGGCGCAGGTAACTGGTATCTTGATTCCAAGAAGGATGTTCTTAACAAAGAAGATTACACTACAGCTTTCTCCATCGAGAACGAGCACAAGGATGTTCACATCTGTCTTAACCTTGCAAAAGAGTGCGGCTTTAATATGCCTGGTGAGGAAAATGCTGCCAGAGTCTATGATAAAGCTCTTGAAATGGGACTTGGAAAAGAAGATTTCTGCGCAACCATCAAGGTAGTCAGAGAGGGCTGACAGCTGGCGTAAGATGAACGAGATTTTATTTTACATTGTCATTCTTCTTTCAAATATCATACAGGGAATAACAGGTTTTGCCGGCACTATCCTCGCCATGCCCTTTTCACTTAAGCTGGTTGGAATGAACGTGGCAGTGCCGGTCCTGAACGTCCTTGGTCTTTTATCCGGCGTATATGTATTTGCAGGAAATTATAAACACGTGGATAAAAAAGTATTGGGTTATATCCTTAAGGTAATGGCCCCCTGCGTACTTCTGGGGCTTTTCCTTAAGCACCTTTTATCCGGAAATCCAAGTCTTCTTTACTATATCCTTGGAGGCATTGTCCTTGGCATTTCGATCCATGGTCTCTTTTCCTGGTTTAAAAAAGCCGGAGCTACAGAGTCGGAAAAAGCAAATAACAGCAGCGCACACAAGGGGCTAATGCTTCTTCTGCTGATTTCTTCCGGTATCGTCCATGGCATGTTTGTGTGTGGTGGTCCACTGCTTATAAGTTTTCTTACAAAAAAGCTTCCGGAAAAACAGGCGTTCAGAGCCACAATATCCACCACCTGGATCTTCCTAAACGGAGTGATACTTATCTCCCAGATTCTTGGTGGAATGTGGACGCTGCCGCTCTTAAAGACCTGTGCGATCTCCCTTCCCTTTCTTTTTGCAGGAATGTTCATCGGCGGTCTTTTGTATAAAAAAATGAGTCAGAGATTCTTTGTTCTTCTGACCTATATTCTGCTTTTCATCGCAGGATTATCACTATTTTTCAAATAGGAGATTATTATGAGAAAGTTTCAGATAGCTTATATTCCGGTTGGTGTTCCAACCTTTCATCTTGAAAGTGCACAGGATCAGTTTGATAAATCCGCTGCACTGCTAAACTCACTTTGCGAAAATGTGAAGGTTCCGGAGGAAATGCTTCTTTCAATCGACAAGTTAAACGCATTCCTTGATACCATCTCTCCGGACCTGCTTATTATACAGAACATTACCTTTGCCAATGCTGCCTATGCCTAAGAGATAATGCACCGTTTTCCGGAAGTTCCGGTTCTTTTATGGACTCTCAGAGAGCCGGTTATCGATGGCGGAAGACTTCGCCTGAACTCACTGACAGGCGCTTACTCAGCTGCAGGGGCTATAAAGGCTTTCCACAAAGAGAAGTTTGAGTACATCTTTGGCGCTCCTACAGAGGAAAAAGTAAAAGCAAAATTAAACGCTACTATCCGTGCTGCCCGCATGAAATTTATCATGAAGGATCTAAAGCTTTCTGCCATTGGACACACACCACAGGGCTTCGGTTTTGGACGAGCACTGGATGTCGAGCTTTTGGAAAAATTCGGAGTAAGGCTTGAATCAATCGAAGCCAGAGAACTGATTGACAAAGCGAAGGCTTTTTCAGACGAGGAGGTTCTTCCTTTCCTCGAGGATGCAAAAAGCAGAATGAAGGGACTTGAAAATACTCCCAAAAAGAATGCTATGGATTTTGCAAGGCTCTACAAAGCCTACAAGGAATATGTGACAGAAAACAACATCGGAGCCATTGCTTCACGCTGCTGGCCTGACTTTTTCACTTCATTTGGAACTCCTGTCTGCGCAGTTCTTGCAATGCTCAATGATCTGAACGTAGCTGCAAGCTGTGAGGCTGATACCTACGGTGCACTCTCCATGTACCTTGGAATGCAGCTTACAAATTCAGCTGTATTTTTCGGAGATCCTGTTTCAATGGACGAAAAAGAAAACACACTCTCTTTCTGGCACTGCGGAACTGCTGCCTGCTCTCTTGCGCGCACAGATACAGGGGCTGAAGTCGGGGAACACTGCAACAGACATATTGGTCCAACTCTTGAGTTCGGCTGCAAGGCATCGCCTAAGGTCACTATATTCCGAATTGGAAGAGATGCTGAAGGCGCCTTCAGATTTTTCATTGCCTCCGGAGAGGCGCTTGATAAACCAAAGCAGTTCCTCGGAACTTCTGTCGTTGTAAAAACTGATAAAAATGCAGAAGAAATAATTTACCGCACAGTTGAAGATGGCTGGGAGCCTCACTACGTGGTTATTTACGGGGATGTGGCAGAAGAACTGGAGATTCTTTCACACATGCTCGGAATGGAAGCTCTTAGATTCTGATCAATAAATGAGGGGATTATTACATGCGTAAAACAGGCATAAACATGGAGGGAGTAAAAAGAGAAAATCGCTCCCTTATACTCAAATACATAAATGACAACGGTCCTGTATCGCGAATTGATATTGCTGAGGAAACCGGACTTACTGCTGCATCTGTAACTCAGATAACAACAGCGCTTATCTCAGAGAAACTGCTCTGCGAGATTGGCGTAAGCAGCGAGCCAAAAACAAGCGCCGGAAGAAAGAAAGTTCTTCTTGGAATCAATGCAGAAGCTGCATACGTACTTTCCATAAATATAGAGTCCGAGACAACAACCATAGCTATCTGCAATCTTTTGGGTCAGGTATTGTCAGTGGCATCTCACAGACTATACGCCACTCTTCCAACCAATAACAAAAAGAGCCCTGCCAGATTTCTTAAGAAGCTCTCAGACACCTGCGTTTCTCTTCTGCTAAGGCTGAGTAAACAAAAGCAGAAGCGTATCAAATGCGTAAGCGTTGGAGTTCCCGGACTTGTTGATAAGGAAGCCGGCGTATCCATTCACGCCTATGGAATCTGGAATGAACCGGTTGATATAAGAGGCTATTTTGAAAACGCCCTTGGCTATCCGGTACTTGTAAACAACAACGTTGATGCCATTGCGACTGCTGAAATTCTCTTTGGCTATGGCAGAACGCAGGACAGTCTCCTTATGATCAAATGGGGCCCCGGAGTTGGAAGTACAATTGTTATCGACAAGAAGGTATATGAAGGACGCCATGGCAAAACCGCTGAACTTGGCCATTTCATTGTAGAAAAAAACGGCAGAAAATGCTCCTGCGGCCGAAACGGCTGTCTTGAAACCGTCGTATCCCAGAAAGCGCTTCTTTCTATCATGCCTTTTGAGAGCGGAAAATTTGGAGACGCGTATGAGTCTGCCACAGTTACCACCAGAAGAAAGATTGATTCAGCCATTGACCTTTTTGCAAGGAGCATAGTCAACACCTGCACTATCATTGCTCCAAACAGGATTGTCCTTGCAGGCAGTCTTTTCAACAGTCCTGTTATCCGCTCAAAGCTCATAAAATGCTGTAAAAAATACGACCCCGCTTATAACGAAGGTCGCATTTTATACACTACTCTTTCAGATAAAGAAAGCTATTTAGGCCCGGTGGCCGTTTATTTAAACACTTGTTTTGAATGATCTTACTTGCCAATCAGAAGCCTTCCATGCGGCGTTGGCGTCTTAGCTCGCGCCTCTTGAGGGCTCCTTCCCACTCAGCCTTCTCACTTTCTGTGCGAACATTAAGTCCATAGGGAACGACTACAGGTGTTCCGTCATCATCAACGCAGACCTCTGTAAGATATGCCCTGTTGAGCACATGGCGCATACCGGTCCTCACATCTTCAACATAAGTATCTACTCGAACCTCCATAGAAGTTCTACCAACAAATGTAATTTTTCCGATAATAACAAGCACATCACCAAGAACCGCGCCCTGCTTGAACTGCATATTATCTACCGCAACGGTTGCTATGGGATTGCCTGAATGTCTTACAGCAACAGTGCCTGCGACCTCATCGATCCAGGACATGAGCTGTCCGCCAAAAAGTCTGTTCTGAGCGTTGATCTCGTCGTATTTAACAACCTTGGTCCACTCAGTAATTGAGTCCTCAACATTCTTGTTGGCAATCTGCTTGTCTACATGAAAAACTTTGATCATTCTTTCACCTCCAAAGAGATTATTCATAGTTCAATTCTACCATTTTCCCCGCATCCTTCCAACATAAAAAACTGTTAAAAAACTCACCTAGTGGAAGCTGTCGCGCATTTATGGTAGTATTTAAATACATATGAGAATGGAGTAAAAGCTATATGTCAAAGGTTTCTGTCATTATTCCCGTTTACAACACAGCTGAATATCTGAAAGAATGCATGGATACAGTTCTTGGCCAGACTATGTCCGATATCGAGATCATCCTCGTAGACGATGGTTCAACCGACGAAAAAAGTCCCAAAATGTGTGACGATTATGCTCTTTTGGATAAAAGAGTCAAGGTCATCCATAAGGAAAACGGCGGTCTTATGTCAGCCTGGATTGAAGGTACCAATGCTGCAGCTTCAGATTACGTTGCCTACATTGACAGCGATGACTGGGTAGATACAGATATGCTTGAGAGCCTTTATTCTCACACATCTTCGGGTTTTCGTGACAGCGAGATCATTTCCAGCAACTATATTGTTGAAAAAGCGGGTGAAAAGAGAAAAGAAACCCAGAGCCTTGCTCCGGGCGAGTATACAAAAGAAGCTCTTGACGCTGTAAGGAAAAAGCTCCTTGGAGAAGAAGTTCGCCCTGTTACTATGAGCAGGTGCATGAAGCTCATTTCCAAAAAGCTTGTTCTAGATAACCTTCACTTTTGTGACCTTAATATCTCAATGAGTGAAGATGTGAATATCATCCTCCCCTGCCTTTTAGACTGTCACAGACTCGTTATCGTAAAGGATGGTTACTTCTATCATTACAGAATGGTCGCAAGCTCCATCGCTCACAGCTACAACCCAAAGCTTCTGTCAAACCTTTTACTTACCGATAAGACTTTCCGTGGTATTTTTGAAGCTAAGGGTATTTCAAACGGCAACGAACAGATGGACAGAGAATTTATCATCATGCTGCACTATATCCTTAAAAACGCGCTTCGAAGCCAGGACCAAGACACGGTAGCTCTTGTGCGTTCCATCTTCCTCAGCCCCGATATAAAGAAAAAAATAGACGCTACCACTGTTGAAATAAGTGGCAGCGCCAATAAACTGCTGTATTTTTGCATGAAGCACCCAAATGCCCCGGTAGTACTTACCACCAAGGCAATAATAAATGCCTACGATAAAAAAACAAATTAATCTAAGCTCTATTTAAAAGAGAATCGCCATTGTTCCGCCAAAGTAGCTTAACATAGCGCCAAGAATCATCACACCAACCATGAACATTAAGAACTTTTCTCTGCACACTCCGCCTCTCATATCTGTTCCTCCTGATCTAAACTTACTTGCTTTTTCTTTTCTATGTTTTAAGTTTAAATCATAAAGTGTCACAGAACTGTCATAAGCGGCTTTCTTGATTTCAGTTCTCTGCCATCTTGAGGTAAATATATGCATTCTGATGTGTGTTATCCATCTCAATGACTTTTTTAAAGAACGCAGCAGCGTCTGCTTTATTGCCAAGTCCAAGGTTGGCTAGTCCCATAAGATAATAACAGTGAGCTTCATTTTTTGCGGTCATATCTGCATCAAACACAGACATATCCGGCATGGATACTGCGAAATAATCCATCTTGAAGATATCCCTAAGATGCTTCTCGCCATAGTCCAAAAGCCTGTAAAATCTTGCATTGGCGCTCATCTGATCTGCTAATCTTTCTTTCGCAAGTCCCTGGTACAATATCATGTCCGCAGGCTGATCATAGTAGTACATCATTCCTGCAACTTCCATAGCACCAAGTGTGGCCTTTTCATAGCACTCATCTGCCTTTTCTTTTTCGCCAAGTAGTTCGAAAGCACGCCCCAGGTTATAGTAAATATGGTTGTCCTTAGTGCCTTCAAGCCTACCTTCGCCGAGGTTTTCAGGATAAGAGAGCGCTTCTTCAAGAAGCTTTTTAGCACCGGTTCCATCGCCTTTTGTCAAAAGAGCTTTGGCCCTTTCAACCAGGCTTACCTTATACTGAGCAGTAATCTTGCCCTCTGCTCCTTCCCAGGTCCGGAAGCAGTGCGACGAAATCTTTTCATAAGCCTCGTCATACATTCCAAGGCTGTTAAGAAGAGTTACATATTCAGTGTAAAGATCATCTCTTTTTTCGATGAGAACTATGTTTTCCCGGAATCTTTCAAGGCGCTCCTCCAGAGATATCTGAAGCTTCTGATAGAGCTGATCAAGCTCAAGGAATACCCTTGCATCCGTCTTATCAAGCTCAAAAGCTTTCTCCAGGCACTGCCTTGCTTTTTCCTTATTACCGCGTTTATTGTAATAAGCAATTGACAGGTTTCTAAGGAGTGTTGGGAAGCTGTCATTTATGGATACAGCTTCTTCCCACAGCCCGATAGCCAAATCAAACTGCAGCTTATCATAGTACAGACATCCAAGGTAATATCTTGCAAGGTAGTCTGTATCATCATTTTCTTTAGCGCATTTAAGAACCGCAATATCCTCAAGCTTGTTAGGGAAACAGTATGAGGAATCTGACTTTTTCCCTTTTGCAAATTCCGCTGTTGCCTCTTCTGTACGTCCAAGCAGTTTCAGATATGCACCTTTATAGTAGTGGATCATCGGCTTGTCGCCGGGATACATATCAAGAAGCTTTACTGCCTCTTCGTAGAATCCTGATTCTGCAAGGTCTCTTGAAGCCATCAGATAAGTCTCATGGAAATCCCTGGTAATGTCATGGAATGTCTGAAGCAGTCCTGGCTCATCCTCTGACATGCAGATCAGGGTAAACCTTGAAACAAAGTCAAATGCATCGAGTTCAAGATTTTCACTGATCCACTTTCTTGCCTTTTCTTCCCTTCCAAGCTTCCAAAGGAGCATAGCCTTTAGTCCGCGTGCCTTGATACTGTGCGCATTCTTAACCAGTGACCTCTCGATGAAATCAAGAGCATCTTCATATTCACGTCTTCTTGCAGCTATAGTTGCAAGATAGTAATATGACATTTCCTGAAGCTCATTAACCCAGGTTGCTTTATAAAATGCATCAAATGCATCTTCATATTTCTCCTGATAAAACAGTGCAAGTCCCAGATTGTAGTATGGCTCAGAGTCATACGGATTGGGATGCATTGATGTCAGTCTTCTTAGCGCCGCTCTGAAATATTCTTCCGCAAGTTCAAACCTTCCGCGGCGAAGGAGTAAAAGTCCATATGCATTATTGATCCTTGTATCGTCAGGATCTCTTTTTAAGCCTTCCAGATAATACGGATCGGGAAGCCATGTAGCATGGCGATACTGCTCAATATGCTGGCCGGTAAGATAAAGCTCCTCATTTGTCATGATGTCCTGAGGTAGCTTTGCAGCCTTTGCAGGCTCAGCTAGTTCCGGTATTCCCTGATCCTTAGCCTGGTAAGAAACCAGTTCTTTTCCGCCTGCATAAACTGATACTTTCGTCTTGTAGATATCAGGGATTTCAAGCTCAATTTCTTTCTCATAGATATCTACAGGTGACAAAATTGTCTCTTCAGAAAAAATCTCTTTTCCGTCGTATTCAACTTTTATCTGAGCGCTGTCATATCTTGATGTTGCATAAACACAGACAAAGAGCTTTCCATCATCTGTTTTCTCCACGTTAAGGGCAGCGTTTATTGTAGCGTTTTTCACCTGTCCGACAGCTTTGTAGGGCATGAAATACTGCCTGAACACCTTCTCCTCATAAGGCTTAAGCCATGAGAAATCAGGCTGGTTGTCGCAGTACATACCGGTCATCAGCTCAATGTACGGCCCGTCTTCATCAGTTAGGTTCCTGTCCCAGGCCTTTCCAAAGTCTCCGCATCCCCAGGTCCACTGCTTCTTTCCCGGCGATACATGATGGTCTGCAACATGTAAAAGACCCGCTTTTTTCCGGTAGTCATATCCGCCAACAAAGTTGTAGTCAGACTTCTCAGCCATGTATGAGGTAGGAACAGGAATGTTTTTATATCTGGAAATATCCACACCATCGCTGTAATCGTGTTTGTAATACTCCCCGGTGGCTATAGGAAATCTTGATACAGCTCTTTTTCCATGGTCATAAACGCTGTGAACATCGGGCGGGAATATCGACTGTGTATAGTCATTAACAGCTACTGCAGGATTAGCCCACCACAAAAATGTCTGAGGAAGTGGTGTTCTGTTGTAGAGCTGACCTGTTATCTCGATATAAGCCTTGTCAGGATAAAGGGTGAACTTCGTTACTTCTTTTGTTCCATACATCTGGTCCACATCACCGGTCAAAAGAGACTTGCTGCCATCCTCATTCTCAATGATCTTGTAGTCCACCGGACTGTAGGTCGTAGGTCTGTGGTGCTGTGGCCAGTTAAACTCGATTCCTCCGGAAATCCATGGTCCTGTAAGTCCTACAAGTGCAGGCTTGATCACACTGTTATAGTAGACAAAATCGTAGTCATTCGTCTTGTCATAGGCTCTTTGGATTCTGCCTCCCAGCTCAGGTAGTATCATGACCCTGATATACTCATTTTCCAGGAGAACCGCTCTCCAGCTATGATCTGTCTTTTCCCGGCTTATCTCCTGAGTGCTAGGATATGGATATATCTTGCCCGTGCTTCCCTGGTAGACCCTCTTTTCAAGAAACATCGGATTTTTGTCAGGTTTTCCCACTTCATAGGTCGGAATTACAGTATCTTCCTCCCAGATTTTTACTTCACCCATCTTCCCCTCCAATTATTTATTCTTGCATTCTCAATACTGGATTAATCATATCAGTAAAAAGCAGGATATACATTATTTCAATTTGCCATTTTATTTCAAATAATGAAGTCCATCACTACTGCAGGATTACGCCCCATTCTTGCACTAGTCGTTCCAGACTCCATGCAGCATTTGCAGGACTTGTGGAAGGGAGGCATACAGCTTTCCTGTTGATTGTTTTTTCAATATACTTCTTATAGTATTTCTCAGCTGTTTTTCCATTCACAAAAATAGCCTGAATCTGAGCCTTTTCAAGAATAACAGAAAGATTATTCGCTTCAACATTTTTAATGCTTGAATCCGATGATCCTTCTATATCGCAACTGGCTATTACATCCCAAACTGCTATATGATTCCTCAGCAAAAGAGCTTTCTTTTCTTCTACAGTATTAGGAATCTCCTCCTTGCATACCGTTGCTACCACCTTCCAGAATCTGTTCTGGGGATGTCCATAAAAAAACATAGCTTCCCGTGACTTAACCGACGGAAAGCTCCCAAGGATCAGCACTTTAGATTCACTATCAAAAACCGGATCAATTGGGTGTGTAATCACTTAGTTTTTGTCCTCTGCTTTCTGCACATATCTTTGTATTTCTGATGTCTATCCACCTTATCATTCCTATCGAATATTGAGATTCCACCGGCTTAATTTCTCTTGTAAAGCTTTATGGCAATTAGTACAACTACCACAGTCCATATAGCCATCCATATCTCAGCAGTCCAAATTGGTACTACGCTTCTTTGGTACAGCGCAGCAAAAGTATCCGTCAGCATATGCAGGATGATTGCCAAAGGCAGATAGATCTTTTTATCATCCACAACACCGTAATACACGATAACTGAAAGTCCAATGTGCAAAAACATCGCAAGCAGGCGTTCAATTACATTCATAGCCATCGTTGCATAATCAAATGAAGCAGCAGCCTGCACTGAAGGAAGCGCAGCGCTTGCAGTTTCCTCGGTTATATTTAACGTGCTGAGTGCATTTTCAATACTTCCGGATGAAAACAGTACCGCTATAGCAAGAAATGAAATTATTGAAGGCAAAAGAACTGTAAGTATCTCTATGCCGCCATGACCGATTCCGTACATAACCGAATTTTCACGGGTACGGTTCTTTTTCAAGATGAACTTCATAACAATATACCGTCCACACTCCTCGAAAACACCTGCCATGGTTATTCCATATATGACATAAGAGGCGGTATTACTGTTAATAAATCGGGAAACAGGATTATCCATAACGATACAGAGCATGTGTACCCCAAGCTCCAATACGCGGGCAGATACAATAAAACCAACAGCGCCGGCAATCAGCCAACTGAAATTGGTCTGCTGTTTATGGTTCTTGCGCCAATAGATCAAGAAAATGACTGGGATCAGAATCATTAAAATGCTTGTAATTACAAGCGATGGTATGGCACTACTTCCAATTACTATATCTTCGATATCAGCCTTCTCAACTTTCATTGTATCATCCATGCCCTTTCCTCAATCTTTTTCGTAGTACATATGCACCGGTAATAATAACAATCATAACACACACACCATTACCGTGTTTGCATTCATCCTATATCCTCCGGTTTTTCATTTTTAATCTTGCCCAGCCAAGTACAGTAAATAATCGCAACTACTATCGTCGCTCCTATGTAAATCCAGTCAATCAACTCATTATCTGCACCGAACAACGAAAGGACATCGATCATAGAGTGCGCTATGATACATGGGATAATACTGCCGCCCTGTAAACATCCGATCGTCAAAATAAATCCCCAGCTAATGGCAAAGATGATCTGTATGACTGTCTCAAAGCTCGCCTGTCCGCAAAAGAGATTAACGATATGGCCTATACCGAATGTCACGGCAGAAACAATGATCGCCACTATCGTCTTATCCTTTGAAAGCATCGCCCTGAAAAGGAAGCCCCTGAAGATCATTTCTTCCACAAAGCCTACAAGAATCATGGAAAGTGATGCTATCGCCAATTCTGAACCATGGTATGAAGGAGCGAATCCATCCCAGATATTACCCGTAGCCAGGATCCACATCGGTATGAAGAAAAGATACTTTTTCATATCCTTTGGCCATCCGGCAAGACCATACTTTCCTTCCAGATGATTCGTTTTTACAAATGCAATAATTCCTGCCGTAAAAACAAGCAGCGCTATAAGCATATAGATACTCTCATCCCCGAAGTTCCCCCTTATCGTGCCTAAAATAACGCAATAAGCAACAATCCAAAGCACTGCAAACAGTATTTCTTTCTTTTCATACAGTTTTCGCATACTATTTCCCTTTCCGGGCAGCTATCATTCCGAAGAAGACGTTCTCCAGCATCTTCCTGCACTGTCCCTCATCATATTCCATGGAATTATTGGCAAGCAGACTTGCCATTCCATGAGCCACGCAGAAGAATGTCAGGAACATCTCTTTTGCCTGCTCTATATCTACTTTAAGGCCTGCCGCCATGATTTCCATGATCTCCGAGAGTCCAGGATCAGCCATAAGAACTGCTACATCCTTTCCTCCAAACTTATCCGTCTGGAACAAAAAGCGGAACAGGTTCTTCTCTTCCTGACCGAAGCGTACATAATTAAGCCCCAGAGCCAGCATCGGATTTTCATCCGTATCCTTTGGCATTATGAACTCCGTATGGTATCCGTCCGCAATCTCATAAGCAGCTTCCCTGATCTCATCCACCGTCTTGAAGCTATACAGTACCGGCTGAGTCGAGCAACCCAGATATTCCGAAATTGTCCTGGCATTCAGGTTCTCATGCCCGTTTGCCCTCACCACCTCAAACGAGGCATCCGCAACCATTTTCTTTGTAACTTTCACTTTCGGCGGCATAGCAACTCTCCTTTTATAATCTCCGTTATATAATCCTTATTATATATAAAAATGAACAGTTGTCAAGAAAAAAAAGAAGAACCGGTCGCCCGATCCTTCTCTTCCAGACAATGGATTCAGTTATCCAAACAGCATATCTGCCGCCTTCTCCAGTTCCCTGCGTTCCTGCGAATCATCGTATCCGCTTTCTTTGTCATCAATGCCCTTTACCGGATCAATCGAAAACAGGCCATCACGATTGCAGTAAAAGAAGATTCTTCTG
>JAEEGL016472738.1_pt1 | contig 18494 bp, 16 predicted proteins | sample 9134231 | NCBI WGS metagenome assembly JAEEGL01 (sample SAMN16246548, study PRJNA631951) | gut metagenome | biome: gut microbiome; feature: rumen; material: fiber-attached | host: Bos | place: Iran: Karaj | collected 2018-10 | reverse complement strand
GTTGCTGCTTGAATTGCCAGAGCTCTTGGTGGTGTTCTGGGCGGCTTGGGCCCTGCGCTGGGCAGCCAGTTCCTGCTGACGCTGGGCCTCTGCCTCCTGTTTTTTCTTCACCTCAGCCAGCTCCACCTTCGTCTTCGCCAGAGACTCCTTGTTGTGGTAGATGCCTAAGTAGAGCAAGGCGGCATATTTCTTGTCAAGTCCTTTGGCTGTACCGATCAGCACGTCGTAGATATACACCTGACCGTTGTCGTTGATATAGGCCACCTTCTCGCCGTCCATCACCACCGAACCGTCGTTCTGCACTTTCAGATAACCCTGTTCCCCGTGGAAGTTCACAGTGCCGTCCTTCAGCACCTCGCCGACCTTCCGGCCATCGTCATACATCACGTCACCGTTTTTCTCCACCTTGAAGATCACCTTCTTGCCCTTGCGCTCACCGTCGGGATGCGTCTTGTCGAAGATAAACTCACCCGTCCTCGTACGGAAGAAGCCCTGTACGGTACCGCCACGAGAGAACTCGATGTCGCCATTACGCTTCTTGTTCACGTCATCCACCGTCTCCTTGGCTTTCTTGATGCCGGATACGATATTTCCGAACTGTGCCTGTGCCGTTGTCGCTCCCAGCAACATCGCTGCCGAAACGGCTAAGATTCTAATGTTTTTAATCATAATTGTATGGTTTTGGTTGATTTTGTTTGCAAAGGTACGAATAAGCGTGCAAAATACAAAATAAATCAGGATTATTAACAAAAAAGGGCGACCACCACTGCGATCGCCCTCTCTTCATCTGTAAACCGTAGACTGTAAACTAAAACGGTCCTACTCCCATGCAACTGGTCGTTCCCAGTGCCGTAAGGAATGCCGTGAGCGCAGCTACTATCACCTTCACCGCCAGCTCAATCACACGCTGCTTCTTCATAAGCCGTTAGCCGTTGCCCTGCTGGTCGGCTGCGGGAGCCAGCACATAGGTGAGCGGAGTCTTCTTCTGGAAGCGCTTCTCCTTGCCACCGACGGTGCGCTTCTCGCTCTCCACGAGATACCCGAACTCGAAGATACACTCATCCTTGAAGGCTCTCGAGGTAAGCTTCTCACCCTTCGTGTTCTCAGGGATGAAGTTGATCTTGATGCCGTTGATCATCGCGTCGGGACCACCAGCCACAGCAGCGGCGAGGTTCGCCTTGCCCAGCTTCTGACCGTCGACTGAGGGCGAGAACGTGCCCAGACCGTCGAGCTTCACGGGCTGACCCTGCGACAGCAGCTCACTCATGCAGTCCACCACCTGTCCGAGCACCAGCACGCACATCTGGTAGTCGGCAATCTTGCCGTGCCCGGTCATGTGCTTGGCGAAGCCCTTGAGGTTCAGGGGTTCCTTCGAGTCCACTTCTGCGAAATACTTGCCGTAGGCGGTCGAGTCGTCGTTCTTGTTCTGACGGAGATTGATCACCATTGGAATGTTTGATCTTGCCATAATTTAAAATCCTTTCTTTTCTTCTGCACTGCAAATTACACAAATATATTGACACCTGCAAGCTTTTTCCTCACCCGAATCAGGTTCTTTCAAGTTCTCACAAGTTGTTTATAATTAAGGTCATAAATATTTGCGTATCTCAGGAATTTTTCGTACCTTTGCAGTGCAGAAGAACATCAATATTTATGTCACAAAACAATCCTGATTTATCCATTATCCGTTGTCCATTATCCGTTAGCCTCGGCCGTGCGGAGCTCGCAACACGCTATTTCCCCAACATCCAGCCGATGTCAGCCTGGCTGAAATTGAAGGCTCTTTTACAGGAGAACCCCGATTTGGCACACCTCGCGCAGCTAAATCGCCGGACATTCTTACCTGTAGAAGTCAACAAAATTTACCAAGCACTCGGGCAGCCTTAACTGCCCGTTTTCCGTGCTTTTCAGGCACTTTGACTCTTCTTAGCCCAAAGTCCTAGTTTCATTAAATGAAAGCCGCACTTTCCATAGCTCAAAATCTGAGTTTCCACAGCCTTCAAATAGCATTAATATTTATATTTGTGTTTTGTAAACTATTATTACCAAATCCGTTACAGCGTTACAGCGTTACAGTTAGAATTCTCCATTTGAACTTCTCGAAATTATATCTATATATTATATATATTATAATATATATAATATATAGCTTTAAAATTCCTCCATCAATCACCTGATTCCGAACTGTAACGCTGTAACGCTGTAACGGCAATGTGTCTTTTCTGAACTAACAAACTATTTCGAGAATTTTTTCAATAAAACCTTAATTATTTCAGGATTTATTCGTACTTTTGCAACGTCCATACTCACGCCTACAGGCGACATTGCTACCAGAGGGATGCAAGAATGGGTGGGACGGTTACATAGAAAAAAGCGTCATTGATGCTTTGTTTTTGACCATTTGAACTACCACAATCAAATCCAAATCAAGGACAAATGCGGAGGTGAATGCTACGGGTGTAGTATATACTCCCGGAGTGTGCCGAGGGCAGATTATGCCCTCACGCACACTTTTCGGGGCGTACAATACTTACCGGCGTGGGTATTCAGACTTTGCCAGTTTTATTTGGAAGGCTGTGGTAGGCCGAAATGGTGGAACAGGCAGATGAGGATACCCCGCTTTTTTTATGTACCTTACCAATAAGAAGAACCGTCTGACAAATGGGTATCAGTCAGAGATAAAGACAACGACTGATGCGCGATAAACTACAGAAGGCGCTTGATTTGTGCAATGAAAAGAGATTTGATGAGGCCTTGCCTATCTTGGAGAGCATCACTAATGAAGACCCCAAGAATTCGGAGGCGTGGCGCACTTTGGCACAACTCCATTGGTATCACAAGCATGAGCCTGAAAAAGCATACGATGAACTGATAGAAGCCCTGAAGTGCGAGCCTCGTAATCTTTGGGCTCTCATATTGATGGGGAATCTGCTGACAAAGGAGAAGAATGACTTAGAAGGAGCCAAGTCTTATTATGACAAGGTGCTTGAGTACTTCCCTGATAATGCTATTGCCATCAACAATGTGGCCGCGACCTATATGGAAAGGAAAGATTATGATGAAGCGATCCCTCTGATGAAAAAGGCCATCAGTATTGATGACACCTATATCAATTCATACTATGGCCTGGCTCTCTGTTACTATAAGACCGATCAGTTGGAAAATTGCTTTGAAATATGCCATCAAGGAGCAACGAAATTGCAGGATCGTCCAGAAAACCCAGGTGTAAGGGATGAACTTCTGAAGCTCTACCTTTCAGTTGCAAAGGATCTGGCCAAGAAGATTAATTATATCAATGTCTGGAAAGGCATCAAGGATGAACTGGAGGCTGTAGACCATATCAATATCAAGTTTGTAGAGGATAAGAGCATAAATGTGCTGGCTAAACTGGAGTATGCACCTTTGCATGCAGCCAAAGAACATATTCTCAGGTATAATCCTGACAAAGAATATGTCGACCATCTGTTCATCCATGAGATGATGCATCTGAAGATGAATCAACAAGCAACTCTCGCAAATAACGGAAAAGCGACTGTCAGTTCCGGGAATACCAGAAAGGCATTCAGAAACCGTTATCTCAAGTTCATGAAGAAAACTCATAGTCATCTTCCGACTGCAGAACTGGAACATGTGATGTCAGGATTGGCTGACGGATTAGCTCTACAATTAATGAACTGTCCGCTTGACCTGTTTGTTGAACATATGATTTATACGACATATGAGGCAGTACGTCCGATACAGTTGCTTTCACTTTTCCATATGGAAGTTGACAACATCGAGGGTGTCAAGCAGGCAACAAAAAACGGATTCTTCCCCAAAGAAATCGTTCACGCCAATAAGGTTATGAATATAGCCACCTCTATGCACTTCAAGGAGATCTATGGTATCGACCTGATACGTGAATATCATCCCACAAAGCAGGAATATGATCAGGCGAAAGACCTCTATGATGAATTCAAAGCTTATCTCGATACCCACAAACCGGGTGACGAATATGAAATGATGGAGTATTTCGTAGAGTCGTTTGGAATGGAAGACCTAGTTGAGATAATCGATGAGCGACAGGTATCAGGAGGCATGAAAGCAGACCTCTCTCTTGAGAGTGATCTGAAGGAAAGGGCTGTGGACGCTCCGTCAAAAGAGGACGTAGATGTGGCTAATGCCCAGTTTGCACTTAACCACCAAGACGGAGCAGACGCTACAGAGACGATGATGATGTCGATGTATATGCTTGGAGCTATGGAGTATTTTGACACGCTCGAGCCTCATGATGTTCATCGGATAGCCTTGGAGATAGCAACCGTTGGTGTCAACGGAATCAGTCCAAAGGGGAAATACAGCATCAAGTCGATACCGGATAAAGAATTTGGTGGATACCAATTCCTCGCATATTACTATGTCAGCTGGGCAAGAGCTATCCCTCATATGCTTGATAAAATAGGATTGCCATTCTCAAAGGCATACGAGGCAGCCTTGAATATGTATAATGCAAAACATAAGAAAGATGAGTGATCTGGAAGAACTTCGAAAAGCCATCGTGCAATTCACCCAAGAAAGAGACTGGGATCAGTTCCATAATGGGAAAGATCTTGCTTTGGCCTTATCCATCGAGGCTTCAGAACTAAATGAGGCTTTTCTTTGGAAGGATGCCAAAGACGTGAATGTGGAGAAGGTGAAAGAAGAACTGGCCGACATCATCAATTATGCCATTCTCATTGCAGATAAATATGATCTTGACATCAAGCAGATTGTCTTGGATAAGCTAAGACGTAATGCTGAGAAATATCCTGTAGCCAAAGCCTATGGGAGTGCAAAGAAATATAACGAACTATAAAATATATGCACTATGGTTAATAGAGTCCTTTACCAAGCCCCTCAGGCGCAATTTATTAGTGATGTTGAGCGTAAATTTGTTGCACCCAAAATGAGGCATACAGCAGAACAGGCCAGAATTCATTCTGCTGAAAATGAAATAGCCTCATGGGAGAAAGAATCACGGGGACGGTTCTAGTGATCATTTCGAAATAATTGTTTAACTTTGCAAACAAAATATGAATCAGGAAGATAAAGGACAAATACTATTATATCAGACTCCAGATGGGGAGTCGCGCATTGAGGTGAAGCTGCAGGACGAGACGGTGTGGTTAAACCTTGATCAGATGGCAGAATTGTTTCAACGTAACAAATCAACCATCTCCAGGCACATTAAGAATGTGTTTGAGGAGGGAGAACTACAGCAGGAGGCAACTGTTGCATTTTTTGCAACAGTTCAAACAGAAGGTAAAAGAAAGGTAGAGCGCGACATCGCATATTATAACCTTGATATGATCATCAGCGTGGGCTATCGCGTACATTCCTATCGTGGCGTTCAGTTCCGTCAGTGGGCAACGGCTGTTTTAAAAGAATATATCAAAAAAGATATTCTATCGCAAAGTACTCGAGATATATGCACTCAGCATCGACTACGACCCTCGTGTAGAGATGACCAAGCAGTTCTTTGCCACAGTCCAAAACAAGATGCATTATGCGGTTCATGGGCATACCGCAGCAGAGATAATATATAATCGTGCAAATGCCGCCAAGGACTTCATGGGACTGACCACCTGGACGGGAATGATGCAAAGAACAAAGAATGAATTGACACCAGTTGAAATCCATTTCCTGGAACAGTTTGAACGAGAACAGAAGAAATTGGGAGATAAGAAATGAAGACTTATATTTTGTTTTGGAACCCTGCAATTTCCAGCTATAAGTTAGAAGACTTTCAGAGAGAGATTGATGACTACGAAAATGCAGACATGAACTGGGGTGTATGGGAGTATGAGAAAGCATGTGCTGGTGATCGCTTCTTCATGGTACGTTGCGGTAGTGGTAAAACAGGAATCTGTATGAGTGGTTACTTTTCGTCAGATCCATATCGTGACGAAGATTGGTCTGGTAGAGGGCGTGTTACTTATTATATGGATCTGGAACCTGATTTTATGATTAATCCGGATTATCTGCCTATTTTGTCGACATTAGATTTGGTTCGTGAAGTTCCTGGATTCGATTGGAATGGAGGCCACTCAGGACGATTGTTAGATGCTAAGCTTGCAGAAAAGCTCGAAATAGTATGGGAGAAATTTACTGAAGATCATGCTGATATGTTTACCATGCGAGCGATACATCTGGATGTTGATCCTGATAGTTACTCGTCTAAGAAATCTGATGAACAGATTGTTCGTCTCTATTTAACAAAAGAAGGTAAAATAGGGGCAGATGACTTTGATATTGATTTTGAGATACAGGGAGATGATCTGGATGACGTGAAGAAGCAAGCAATTGATGCAGTTTATAATGAGTTAGGCAAGAAAACAAAAATCAAATTTGAGTACTATGATGTAGAAGAAAAGGATTATCCAATGTATGAGAAAGCCCTTAAACTTGTGCTTGCCAACAAAAAAAATGGAATGGTATTTGATGACTCATATTTGGATTTTGAAGATAAAATTGTTTATTTGTTACATAAGGTAGCTGTTAATTCCCGGGAATTGCAGAAACAAGATTTCTCTGATGAAATAATTGAAGCTGTAAGAATTTTAGAAAGAAGACCCTCAGAAGTATTTATGGACTATGTAAAAAGAGTAGCAAGAAATGAAAATGTTATATGGATTTTAAGGGGGGAAATATATGAGGCTCTCTGCATAACTAAAAGGGAAAGCTTAGATGAAGATGACCTCAAGTCTTTGAATGAAAACCTTGCAGCACTACATTATCTGAAATCATTGGGAAAAGAATAGTGCTCACAAAGTTACTATGCCTGTTGTGATACGTGTGAAAAGACAGGTAAAGGCTAACTTTCTGAGCCTCTGAGGCTTGACATTCATTAACATAAAAATCTTCCTGCAGAATGATTGTTTCTGCAGGATTATTTATACCTTTGCATCCGTTTGGCTAAAAGCCTGGGATATCATGTCGACACTACGATTGCACATAGTAGGATTCCCTTACCGAAAGGACATCGAGGGGCACGTCAGCGAGTTTCTCGCCGACGCTCCCGGGCATGCTATGACGCTTCGGCCTCACAGCGGAAACGATCACGACAAGAACGCCATCCGGGCCTTCGACTGGCAGGGGCGTTTCGTAGGCTTTGTGTCCCATAAGGATCTGCCGAAGGCTTGGGGCGCACTGCGAAGCAGCGGAAGTGAATCGCTTCGTGGCGTGATCGTCTCGACCAACATAGAGCATCCGTGTGCGGTGTTTGAGTGCGTGGTGGCCGAATATGACGGTCCTGCCGAAAATCTCTATCCCCAGAACCATTTCCTCAACTGGCAATATAGTGGCCCCATTTTGAATCTGCCCGACGAACTGGACAACCTGGACTATATGATGGGTGAGATACGCGACCGACTGGCAGAACGGGATGAGTGGTCTGACGACGACCTGCAAGATTTCCTGATGCTAACAGAGCGCTTTGCCAGGTACTCCAAATACGACATATCGGGCGAGATGAATGACTATCGCCGGAGTCTTATCATCAAACTGCGCGACACCGACCTCGAAGAGCTGGAGGCGGTGACAGAGGAGCTGGAGATGGCTTACGGACGGTCGGGACGAGAGGCGATGGGCGGTGAAGTGCTTGATTTCTGGATGCGTCAGATGCAGTCGACAGAGACAAAGCGCCAGATGATGGTTCACCGCAGGGAATACGATGTGGTTGCGATAGAGCGCGAACTGGAATTGTTTCCCGAGTCGATGTACTACGTATGGAAGGAGAATCGTGAGCTGTTCGTGTCGAAAGTGCTCTATATGCACATCCCGCGCAAGGCACTGTGGCGTTTTGTGTCGGGCATCGCTTTTGTAGAAATGGCTCAACCATGCGCGAAGTGCGTTGATATGTCTGCCGTATCGAAAGTGGTAGATACCGTTCTGCCTTTGGATGTGAATGCGATGAAGGAAGCGGAATTGATGCTGAGCAGGGTCAACGATCGGAATGGGCATGTCTTTGACGCCGAGCTGGAGCGTCTGCGAAATGCAAGGGATGCCAAGGTGGCACAAAAAGCGGAGCCTCGCAGGGTTGGCCAAGTGATAGGCCTGCAGAACAACTTGGGTGACGTCACTGGTCTGGAGTCACTCTTGCAATCAAAAGAAATCATGAAGTTATTAGAATAGCTATGGCGGAAGGAGAGAATTTGGATCAGGTGTTTGACGCAATGGGCAAGAGCGGAGCGCGTTTCGTCATAGGTCAGGTAATCGGTTCGCAAACCAATTATTTCGGAGGAAAGCATGCTGAGGAACCGAGTGAAGCCGATGCTGTGAAGCCGGGAAACGACAATGGAGCAAGCCTGCATACAGATGTGTGTGATGAGGAACTCTTCAAGTTCATCCACCCGGCCATAACAGGCGAAGAGGAACGGATGATCCACGAACAGATCAAGAAACTTGTGACCCGCCAAGGAATACAGGAAATATGTCTGTATCTTTCGAAACTGGAATCTGAGGAAAAGATCTTTCTGCCGCAGAGTGCCGACGCGGCTTATACGGAGTTGGTACGTATGGGGATGCCCGACGGCGAGGGATTCAGCAAAAAGACATTTATGAAATACTATAGGAAATAGGCTGCGCGCGAGAGCCTTACAGCCTTATGTCAAGCATCAGAATCAACGCGTTCTGATGCTTTTTTTGTGTCTTGACGGAGAGAAAAACGGAGCATATCAGGGAAAAACAGAGAATTCCAGAGAAAGTCGGAGAATGTCAGAGACGGCCATTTTAAAAGCCATCTGCCTATAAAACTTTGTGTCTAACTTTGCATCGTCAACGAACGGAAACAGCGGTTGACAGCGTTCATTGAGACTGCGTCTCGAAAAACGGCATCGCCTCAGCAAAGCCTGAAAACGAGTTTTCACTTTGCATTCGGCTCGCGCGTTCTTTGACATATTGGTACAGAAGGTTGGAAAAACGATACGGCAGTTTTTTTACGCGAACATTATTTATTAATTACAATAGAAGAAAGGATTAAAAAAAATGACAGAAATTCAGAATTTACAAGCGATGGGTGCGCAGCGCATGACATCGCTGGAGATTGCCGAGATTACCGGCAAGCAGCACAAGAACCTGATGCGTGACATCAGAAACATGGAAGCTGCATGGGAAAAAACCACTGGGCTCAAATTTGAGCTCAGTAGTTACCAAGACTCTACGGGGCGTACATTGCCCTGTTACTCTCTCAACAAAACAGAATGTCTCTACATCGCCACGAAGTTCAACGACGAGGCTCGTGCCAAGTTGGTGATCCGATGGCAGCAGCTGGAACAGCAACGGCTGAAGCATCAGGGCATCCGGCATCTGCTGGTGACAGATCAGGACGTGATGCACGAAGCGGAGCGTATCGTGGGCCACGAGCTCACCTGCGACAACAAACACGCCGACGGTTGCATTACCACGACTGACATCGCCAAGGTGATCGGAATGGAGACAAAGGATCTGAACTCATTCCTGAAGGATCAGGGCGTTCAGAGATGGAAACGAGGTCAGTACAGGCTGACCGAGAATTACGAGGGGCGCGGACTGGCTCAGGACAGGCTCTTCGTCTACTACGGGAAGGACGGGAAAACGAAAAGGAGCACCTATCTCGTCTGGACTACAAAGGGTGCGGAGATGATCGAAGAAATGGTCAAACCCCAAAAAGACAAAAGAACAAATTAAAGACGCAAGAACATTAGGACATAAAGTTATGAAGAAAATTTCAGACATTGGCCTTAACAAGATTAAGGAATTTGAAGGATTGAGACTCAAGCCGTACTTTTGCCAGGGACATCGATTGACCATAGGGTACGGACACACGGGAGCGGACGTGAATCCGGGAGATACCATCACGGAGTACTGGGCGGAGCATCTTTTGAAAGCGGATCTCTTTGAGATCGAGAAACAGGTGGCGAAGCTCGGGGACTGGAACCAACCGCAGTTTGATGCATTGGTAAGTTTTGCTTACAATATGGGGTTCTACAAGCTGAAGACGAGTACGCTCTTGAAGACGATCCTGGAGGGTGGTAGTATGAGGGCCATCAAGAAGGAATTCAAGCGGTGGGTGTATGCTGGTGGGAAGGTACAGCCGGGACTGGTCAAGAGGCGCGAGTGGGAGGCCAGACGGTTCTTCGAGCCGGACGAGATGGAGCCGATGAAGGTCAGAGACTGGAGCGACTTCCATAAGACAGAATAACAGATTTTAGACAGAAGAATAGATATTTTTTAGACAGAAGAACATAAGAACATATTTAAAATTATGGAGAAATTAGTAAGAATTAAGAGCCAGGGGGCGCTGCAGCAGCGGAACTGGACAAAACAGAATGGTGAGACCGTAGTGATCTCGAGTGTTGAACTGACGATGACGGACGGAATTGATACGTTCGTAGGGGAGGTGACTGACCAGCAGGCGATTGCCATCAATCAGCAGCCTCTCGACCAGGACAGGATGTACGGCGTGAGGTGCAAGCTTGACGTGAGGGAGTGGAAGTCGCAGCAGAGCGGCGAGACGCAGCACGCGAACAGCATCAAGATAGTCACAATCGCCGGGGTGTAGTTTATGTCACACAGATTGCACAGATCGCATAGATTATTGCAGCAAAAATGCTGCGCTTGCGCAGAAAAAATCTGTGAAATCTGTGAGATCTGTGTGAGAAAAAAGAAAATTGCAGATGATTTATTATAAGTAATGGTTAAGAAAAACAAGATTAAGAAGAATGTGACGCTGGAAGGGCTGATGACGCTGGGACAGTTGGACGATGGCAGACACACGGCGGACTTCGCCTGCTGCGAGGATGTGCAGCTGGAGCAGGTCAAAGGGACGTTCAGGGTGCAGATCCAGAGGGACGGCAACGTCTACATGACGGAGAACAAGAAGCGCATCAGGAACAGTCCGATCTTCCGAGAAGACAACAGCTCCCTGTCGCACGGACGGAACAAGAGGTACTACTTCGTGTTCTCTCTTGAAGATGACCGCATCGACGAGTTGGCGGAAGAGCTGGTACGTCAGGCGATGATGATTGCGCAGAAAATCTCGATGGAGCTCAACGGCTGATGAGTGTACATGTAATCTACTTGAAGGATGGGGCGAAGATGATGCGCCCCGTCCTTAACCGTGAGGAGTACCTGAGGCTGAGGGACGGCGGCCAGCAGAAGACCAACCTGAGCCGCATCAGACAGGGCGAGGTGAAGCTGAAGGGCGACCTCGTGCAGATGAACTACTCGTGCCTGCCGAATGAGGACGGGTCGCTGAAGGGCTCGAAGACGGCCTCGATGTCGGTATGTATGGATATCGACTTCAAGCCGCCCGAAGGTCTCTCTGAGGATAAGCGTAAGGCTTGGCTCTCGGAGCAGATGGCGCGGGTGCCCGAGCTGGTGCTGAGCAAGAAGGACGAGCTGGTGCCGCTGATGCTGGAGCGATCGGCCACGAAGGGGTATCACTTAGCGTTTCGTCGGCGACAGGATCTGGATCAGGAGGGGAACCTCAAGTGGGCCAGTGATCTGTTGGGTATTAAGTATGATGCTCAGGCTAAGGACATTACGAGGGTGTACTTCACAACGACGGGCGACCCCGAGGAGCTGCTGTATCTCGATGACGAAATCTTCAGTTCTTCTCCCGCTGTTACAGCGTTACAGCGTTACAGTTCAAAAGCAACGGACAATCACGGACAAACACGGACTGAACAGTCCGCAGCAGAAGAAGTCCGAGAAAGTCCGAGTCAGTCCGATGCCAAATATCCCGATGCGTACAAGGGTATTCCGTATGCAGAAATCATTGCCAAGTACTGGGAGCTGCACAACGAGGGCAAGGAGCCCGTAGAGGGCGACCGCGACACGCTGACGTTCCAGCTGGCCAGCGACCTGAGGCACATCTGCGGACGTAATGCGGACTGGCTCGACCAGGTGATCCCCTGCTACGACAACTTCCCACAGGAGGAGAAGCGGAAGAAGATTGAGAGTGCGCTGACGCTGAAGATGGAGGGTATGCCCTATCGTCTGAAACAGGTGCTGCAGGCGCTGAAGACTCAATCGGGCGTGAAGGCCTGCGGCGGTACGCTCACTACCCCACCCCCGATGCCGAAACGGCTGCCTCCGCTCATCAAGCTGCTCACGAAGAACGTACCTTGGTTCTACAAGCCCGCTGTCGCCAGCGCGGTATTCCCAGCTTTGGGTGCCCATCTGCACGGCGCAAAGTTCCGCTATTGGGACAACGTGGAGCATGAGGCGACATTTATGAATGTGCTCATCGGTCGGCAGTCGATCGGTAAGGGTACGATCAAGAAGCCTATCGAGTACATTATGGAGGACATCCGTCTGCGCGACCTGCCCAACCGTGAGCGAGAAGCCGAATGGAAGCAGAAAAACCCGGGTGCGAAGCAGAAGAAAGATCCGCGACCGAAAGACATCTGCATCCAGATGCTCATTGACAACATGACCGATGCCGTCTTCAACCAGCGCGTCATCGATGCCCACAACAACGGCCAACGATTCATCTACACGATCGTCGACGAGATCGAGGCACTGAAGAAGGTGACGTCGCGGGGCACAAAGGATGAGGTGGGTCTGTTGATCCGTAAGGCTTTCGACAACGCGTTGGCAGGACAGGATCGCTATGGTGCCGACTCGGTGTCGGGTCTCGCCCCGTTAAGGTGGAACTTCAACGCTTCATCGACGCCGCCCAACGCCCGGAAGTTCCTGTGGAAGATGGTAAACGACGGTACCGTAAGCCGACTGGACATCGCAACGATCATCCTCGGAGACGACGATGACGACATCGCCCCCATCCTCGGCATCTACGACCACACGTTCGCTCAGGAGCTGAAGCCCTATATCGACCGTCTGGACGCAGCCAACGGACTGATAGAATGTCCGCAGGCGAAGAAACTGGCTCTCGACATGAAGCAGGAGAACCGCGATGCGGCCAAACTCTACGAGAGTGAAGCCTACAGGGTCTTCTCCTATCGTGCCAACGTGATCGCCTGGCTGAAGGGAATGGTGCTCTACGTGGCGCACGGGAATAAGTGGTCGAAGGAGATTGCAGATTTCGTGCGCTGGTCGGAGCAGTATAACCTCTGGTGCAAAATGCTCTACTTCGGTCAGCAGTTGGAGAAGGAACTGCGCGAGGAGGTGGAGATCCAGCGGCAGTCAGGGCCACAGAACCTGCTGGAGCTGTTGCCTGATGAGTTCACCCGCGACCAGTATTTCCAGATGCGTCAGAGTCAGGGGCGTACCGCAGACGGTGATTCCACCCTTCGGGTATGGACAAAGCGCGGGCACATCGTCTATGATGTGACGACCGGCCGCTATTGCAAGACCGAGGCGTATAAACAGAAGTACAGCAAGGCCATCATCTAAACACGCGAACAGGACTCGCAGTCATTGGCTGCGGGTCCTTTTTTGTGTCCAAACGAGCCCGACTCCACCGAGCCTAGTCTTTTTTCCACATTTTCTTGTTTGTTTCAGAAATAATATCTATCTTTGCCACAGAATTTATATAAAAGAAAGATGGAACAAACAAACATAGCTAATCAGATGTTTTATGTTAATGGAGAGCCAGATACTGTGGTTAAGGCTCGAAAGCTCATTCTGGAATCATTTGCCGATTTGGAGTTCTATGAAGATGGGCATATATATTTGCTTCATGGAAAACAATTGAATTCTGTTTCTGGCATTGGGCATCGTTTTATTGCAAGCCCATTCGACGAAGCTGTTCAAGCTATAAAATATGCCCAAAGACATGGAGAGACAGCAGACTACTGGATAAAAAAATGGCGCTGCAACTCTTTCAGAGCCACTACGTTGGGAACAAAGACACATGAGTTTGGAGAGAGTCTTGGCTATCTAAAAGCCGGACACCCTGAATTGATCAGAGATTCAATTCGCGCGCAGTATAATGAAACATACAATTATCTGGCTCCCATCCATCCCAAGGAAGAAGCAGTTGAATTGTTTATGAAGGAGCTCCCCTCGTCATACCATCTTGTGTTGAACGAGGCAAAAGTCTATAGTGGCAAGAATCCTGATAGCAGCAAGAACTTAAAGGAGCAAATTTGCGGAACCTTCGATATGCTCTATTGGTATGACGGAAACGGAGACGAAACAAAGGCAGGCTTTGTAATACTGGACTACAAGACAAATGGCAATCTCTATAGCGAGTATAACAGAAAATACAGAAGAATGCTTCTCTCTCCGTTTGACAATCTAGTCGAGGAGGACTACGGGCTTTACATCATACAACTTAATCTGTATGCCCTTATGCTAGAGGACATTGGACTTCCTGTTATTGCGAGAAAAATTGTTTGGCTGAAAGAAGACGGCACTTACGAAATCATCGATACACCAAGTATCTCTGATATTCTTAGAGGTTGTCTGTGATTTTTCGTACCTTTGCGAATAAATTAAATATGTTTTGTGATATGCGGAAGTTAAAACTATGATAATCCATCAACAAAAACAACCACGAATATGAGCAAGAAGATCATGATTATAATGATGCTGGTCATCGCAGTATTGAGGGCATCGGCACAGACAGAGAATACAAGAGGGTTTGATGACCTCTATCATTACATCGAGAACCTTGATGTGTTTGAATATGGTCAGGAGGAATCGCGTGCGTACTACATTCCGGGGCATCACATCCTGCTCAATGGCAAGTGGAAGTTCTTCTATGGCGATACGCCGCAGGAGATACCAGGCAACTTCTACGAGGAGAAGTTCTCCGACGCGAAGTGGGCGACTATCGATGTGCCGTCGAACTGGGAGATGAGAGGCTACGGCGACCCGCTGTTCCGCAACGTGGCTGCGCCGTTCCAGGCCAACCCGCCGATGACCCCGCGTGACTACAACCCCACGGGAGCCTATCGCACCACATTCACCGTTCCGTCTGACTGGAACGGCGAGGAGGTCTTCCTGCGCTTCGAGAAGGTGGCGTCGGCATCATTCCTGTGGATCAACGGTCAGGAGGTGGGTTACAACGAAGGAGCCCAGGAGCCTGCCGAGTACAATATCACACGGTATCTAAAGAAAGGTCGCAACACGCTGGCCATGAAGGTCATCAAATACAGCGACGGCTTTTATCTGGAGGGACAGGACTACTGGCGCCTGGCCGGCATCTTCGACGATGTATGGCTTTATGCTACGCCCAAGACTCGTCTGTTCGACTGGTACGTGACCACCGATCTGGATAAGGACTACCGCGATGCAGAACTGAACATCGAGGTGACCGTGAGAAGCTATGACGCGCAGCCCGTCACAACACCCCTCAAGGTGCAGGCCGTACTGACCGGTGCCGACGGACGGGAGACGGCGCGACTGGAGAGCCAAGCGGCGACTTTCTCTAAAGGCAGCAGCACGCTGACGCTGAACATGGGCAAGCACATCAGTAACCCCTTGAAATGGACGGCCGAGACGCCGAATCTGTATGAGCTCAAGATGTATCTCGTGGATGCCACAACGGGCAAGCGATTATCGGAAAGCACACCTGAGGACGCCCGTCAGGACGTGGGCTTCAAAGAGACCGAGATGCGTGACAATGTGTTCTACCTGAACGGCAAGCCCTTGAAGGTCAATGCTCAGTGCTCACACATGCAAGATCCCGACAACGGCCACGCTGTCACAGACAAACTCATCAAGAAGGATATGACCATCCTGAAACAGTTTGGCTTCAACGGTGTGCGCACCAGCCACTATCCTCCTGTGCCGCGCTATCTGGAATATGCCGCCCGCTACGGACTCTACATCATCGACGAGGCCGGCGTAGAGGCGCATGCCACCGAATGGGTTTCAGGCGACAAGCGCTTTATCCCGATGTACCGTGAGCGTGTGCGCCGCATGGTGCTGCGCGACCGCAACCAGCCTGCCGTACTCTTCTGGAGTGCCGGCAACGAGAGCGGCGAGGGTCCTAACATCGGCGAGGTGATAGCCGAAGGACGCAAATATGACCACACTCGCTGGTGGATGTACGGTGGCAATGCCTACAGCCATCCCGCAGAGGACATCATCGGTCCGCGCTATCCCACTGCTCTGGCCCTCGACCTTAGGGTAGGCCGTCACGGTGATGGCGACGTACGCCCCTCGTTCATGGATGAGTATATATCAGTGGCCGGCAACAGTGGCGGCATGTTCGACGAGATGTGGCGCGCCATTTATACCCATGAGCGCTGCATCGGCGGTGCCGTCTGGGACTTCGTGTCGCCGGGTCTTACCCAGCCCGCCCGCAGGCTTACGGACAAATCGGACCATCAGGTGATGACACATATCATGGGCAATGCCAAACTGGTGGCCGACAGTCGCAATCGCAAGAATCATGTGATTGACCTCAGCGGACATGACGAGTGGGTAGAAGTGTATCGTGACGACTGCTTGGAGATTACGGGCAGCAACATCACCATCAGTTTTGATGTCTGTCCGCGCCAGCTCATCAGTTCTTGTGGCTCGTTCGTCACCAAGGGTGAGTGGCAGTTCGGCGTCGAGCAGAAGGGCAAGGAACAGCTGATGTTCTATATCAATACCGACAAGGCTCCTGAGGGGGCACAGAACGAAGCCCGTCCTTTCGGCAGAAGACCTGCGGCCACGAACCACAAGTATGAACTCACGGCCCCGCTGCCCGGCGACTGGGAGAACAAGTGGCACCATGTAGAGGCCTGCTACGACGGCAAGCAGATGACGGTAAGCATCGACAACGCGCAGGTGGCCCAGATGGAGGCACAGGGCAACATCATCAACGCGCCTTTCCCCGTGAACATAGGCCGCAACGAGCAGACCCACGGACAGGATACCCACGTCTATATCTGCGATGCACTGATGGACAACGTTATCATTGCCGACGCCTCAGGCCAGTTGCTGAACCTCGACTTCGAGACGGAACAGCAGGAGGGAACCTATTTCAGTTATGGCATCGGCGCACGAACCTACGGCACGATATGGCCCGACAGGACTGTCCAGCCGGAAATCTATCAGATGAAGAAATCAGCACAGCCCATATCCTGCACATTGCTGAGTGCCGATAACGGTACGGTAGAGATATGGAACAGGAACCATTTCCTCAACACCTCGTATTACGACATGAAATGGGAGCTTTACGAGGACGGCGTCTGTCTGCAGCAGGGAACGCTCAGTCCTGATGTCGCACCGTTGGCCAAGAAAATCATCACCCTGCCTTACAGCCGCCCCGCTCTCAAACCTGGCTGCGAATATCGCCTGATGATAACCAGTAGCTTGAAGGCCGACGAAATCTGGGCGAAGAAGGGTCACGTTATGGCCTGGGATCAACTGGAACTTCCTTGGCGCCAGTTGGCAATACCTTCTGACAAGACCATCGGAAAGGCTGTGCTGAGCCAGACAAATGATGCCATCACGGTCAGCGGCGACGGATTCTCCTACACCTTTACCCCCGACGGCCAGCTCTTCAGCATTAAGCAATCTGGCAAGGAACTGCTCAAGTCGCCGCTCCAGATCAACGTGTGGCGCGCCCCGCTGGCACTCGAGGTCGACGGCTGGGATCAGTGGAACATCGCTTACAACAACCGCAAGGCTTGGAACGGCGCGCAGATAGCCAACGAGTTCTATAGCAACAATCTGAACGCCATCACCCGCATCCCCATCTCTTGTCAGGCCTTCGAAGCCGACGGACAGGTGTATGTCAATGTGCACTGCTTCTCGCAGTTCGGTGCCCCCGTCAACACGACGCTCGATGCCTATATCACTGGGCTTCGCTATTCTGGCTTCTCCGAGGTATATGAGTATCGCATCAACGGTGACGGCACCATCGCCCTCCACCATATTCTAGAGCCCGAGGGACAGATGCCCGCCCTCTTGCCACGCATCGGACTGACGATGACGCTCTGCGACGAGATGCAGCAGGTGAAGTGGTACGGTCGCGGCCCGGAGGAGAACTATCCCGACCGCAAGACTGGTTATGCCATCGGTGTCTATGAGAACCGTGTGGATGATATGTTCGAGCCCTATCTGATACCGCAGGACTGCGGTCTGCGCTGCGACAACCGCTGGCTCGACATGAGCAACGGCTCCGGTCAGGGACTGCGCTTCGCGATGGACGAGCCGTTCAACTTCAACGCCTACCACTATAGCACTGACAACCTGACGAAGGCCGTCTATACCTACCAGCTCCAGCAGCAGGACGGCATCACCCTGAACCTCGACTACAACACCACTGGCGTAGGCTGCACGGCCTGCTATGTCTTGCCCGGCTATCAGGTCAAGCCCACCCGCTACGAGCGACATTTGAGTATAAAACCAATATCAAAGTGACCGCAAGGAAAAAAAGTGAGAACATGATTGCTCGAAAAAACCCAAATAAATTTGGTTTTTTGCTCGCTTATTCGTACCTTTGCACCCTGAAAAAAGAAAATAGACACAAAGAAAGACCAAATGGACACAACAGCAATACTGCTTCTGCACTGCCCTGATCAGCAGGGTATCATCTCGGAAGTAACGAAGTTTATTACAGACAACAAAGGAAATATCGTCTACCT
>JAEEGL013689394.1_pt1 | contig 18494 bp, 19 predicted proteins | sample 9134231 | NCBI WGS metagenome assembly JAEEGL01 (sample SAMN16246548, study PRJNA631951) | gut metagenome | biome: gut microbiome; feature: rumen; material: fiber-attached | host: Bos | place: Iran: Karaj | collected 2018-10 | reverse complement strand
TGAAATAATCCTCTGGTATCTGCACTGGAATTCATGACCGACCATGTGCGAGAGCGCCTTCATGCCAGATTCCGTGACCTCTGCTTGCAGAATTATATGGTCAGTCCGCCGTCCGATGTAAATCGGAACGGGTAGTGAGCTTCCCGATACTGTTAAAACATGGCACATGGGCAAGCCCAGTGCCTTCGGAGGCTAGAAAAACTGCTATACAGGTGTAGCAGGTAGCCTTGCCAGTGGGTAAGTGCCCTATAAACGCCCATAATTTGCTTCAGGACGCGTTGGGTTCTTTTTGTGGATAATCTTTCGTCCGCAATGAAAATAATAGAAATTTGGGCGTTTTAGAGGGTTGTGGAGCTTTGGATGTAAGAATTGCAATGCTTGGTATAGGCGAACTAGTAAGGCCGTGTTTGACTGGCAAGCATTGCATATATTTGACAGAAGGGAAATAATGGAATCGTCACAATGAGTGACCACCGGAAATCTGCCGTGCATTTCAAGCCAACAGCCTTCAACCCAATTTGCCGTGCATTTACCACATTAGGAAAATACTATACCTAGCCGAATTTTAGCTTCGGAATGTATATCAGCTATAGGGCTATATATTGCAGCGTCATCTTGCCACTGATAAATCTATAAATCTATAAATCTATACATCTATACATCTATACACGATAAAACCTTACACACGTATACAAAGTATAACGTTAAACACGTTATAAATTCTCGTTCCAAAGAAACACTAATATGCTGAATATCAGTTTTTACCATTAAATAGCAGTAGTTCGAAGCAACAAACAAGCAACAAATTAGAGCATTTATAGTCCATAGAAAGAATTAATGAGAAACATACCGTATATTTTTGTTACTCTGCGTGTGAAAGAGTTTTTTTTTGACTCTATTGTTAATGATCTTCAATTGATATTTTACCATAAATCTTTTGAAAAAATTGTTCTTCTCAAAATTATGCCGTACTTTTGCTAATGAAGATGTTTGTTATAGAAATATAATCATCTATTGAGTTATGGCAATGAAGAATACAATGATAAGAGTTGAGTTCATAGAAAGGGAAAAAATCAGAGAAGTTGGCGATTTGCTTTGGGATATGCTAACCGCATCTTATGCTGATATTGGTGGTTTAAAAACATATAGGAGCAAAGAACATTTCCTTAGTATGGCAAAATATGCAAAAGTCGCATATTATGGTGAATCGATTGTTGCTTGCTCAATTTATAGAAACATGTTAGGTGGCTATAAACTGATGGTATTAGGCTGCAATCAAGGGCAAAGTGGCAAAGAAGGAATACGAGCCATCACTCAAGATGATATTGCAAAATTGGATTTGCATTATTGGGTTGAAGCAAGTGGGGAAATTGAGCGCTATTTTAAGAAACACAACGGGTGTCCAATGCCAAACTTCTTTGCTTCCAAAATACTTGGCACCGATGATGAATCAATACGTTTATCAAAAAATGATATGGTTCATTATGAACGGGCTATATCTGAAGAATGGTTTGAGAAAATCATTTTTGGCATTCAGAGCGAGGATGTTTACAATGCTGTTATTGCTGAGGTTGAAGACTATTCAAAATTCTTGAAAAGCGTAAACAATATCCAAGAGAAAGCTGTTTCAGGATTGAAATATTCTCTGAAACAAGCATACTACATTGCCGAAAATATTTTGAGAGCAAATGAAGAAGATGGTTTTAACGAACTCATTCCGTCCTGGTCTGATGCACTTCATGATGCACTTAAGACTTTCAGAGCATCTGAACAGACACAATCAGTAGAAGATTACATAGAATATTGCGATTACCTTTTAAAAACCATGCCGCAGCTGGAATTACACAAAATTGAATTTTGATTCATGCTTGTGTCTTTGGAAGTTAATGGTTACATCAGGGCACTTGTAGGTTCATCACAAAAAACGACAATTTCATCCCTCTTCTTCATTTCTTTTTGTCTGTATTCTTTATTCTTGTTAATTTTGCAAGAGAAATAATAGCAGATGGCTAATAACTATTCATTAACAGAAAAAGAATATGAAGATTTCAAATTATGATGCTCCCGAGAATCTTGCCAAAAAGGTTTTAGATTTTAATATTCCGGCTTTTATACTTGATGTCGTGCGCCCATTAGAAAGTGATTATTATAGTCACTTTTCTCGTCATCAATTAAAATGCGGAGCCCATCGTCTCTCTCATCTTAAGGCATCTTTTCCGCTATCAACGATATGGAAGTATGAGGATGTGAACTATGAAAACATCACTACCCTGTTACATACTATACCCATTTATCTTCGTGATTCAAGGCCTGAAGAAAGCCTAGGCGAGGATAGTATCATAGACCCATTGGGAGCATACTATTCAAATCGAAAAGGTAATAGCCCATACATTGAAATGTATTTGACCGACATTGAAAGTTGTACTCAAAACGATGATCAACACTTCAAATGGCTTATTACAAAAGTCTTACTTCATGAATTGGCTCACGCAGCACTGGATATTCATAATCAAGAGCGGAACTACCACACAACGGAAAAAGTGCCTTATTCTTCTGAATTTGGCAGATGGCGTGAAGAATCAATGGCAAATGCCGTGGCACTAAGGATAATAAAAGATTGTGGTGACAAGGATTTCTATGACTATGCCAAACAGTTTATGGAATCCCAGCCAGCAGAGTATGCACTCGGTGTGTTGATGGAAGATTTTGGATACTTGGATTTCAGGAGTGTTTTCGATGCGAAAAAACATGGAGTTGATTCAGTGTTACAGCAAGAATGGCTAAAATACGCAAAAGGCAATCCTTGTTGGGCAGGATTGGAAGGATGGAATGAAATCTTGGACAGCGAAATTGTGTATTTGTTTGAAGGGAAATACTACACATCTGAAGAGGAACTTGTTTCAGCCATTGTAAACAAGGTTCTTTCTGACTATGAAAATTCAAATGGGTCTAAAATGTCATTTAGTACATTTAGTTCAATGTTTCCAAACATTAACACTTGTGCAAAAATGTCGTATGAACTATCTGACATCGTTAAGAACGACAGTCGCTATCGTAACAAAATAGAACTACAAGATGGAGATTATTCTTTATATTGCTTTTGGGATAATAATTCCTTGCATAAGTTTATATCCAATGTGAATGTGTCTATAATTGTATACAACTCAACTTTAGCATTTGGATAATTACAGTAAGTAAATATGTTCTATGAATTATTTGCATCTTCAAAAAAAAGAATCTGATTTACATGCAGGATAATTTCCAACTTATATTGATTTATAACATTTGTATTATTTATGTAAACGCCATAAATATAGAGTACTATCCTAAATGATAAATTTGAGTATACTTGAACTGCTAAATAATCATAGTATCATGTTAGCTACTTCTCTTACAAAATTGCGTTTGATTTCTGACTTAAAACAATCATGTTTCAGTAACCCTTGGGAATAAAGACAGTTTTAAGATGGAATTTGAAATTAATGGCATTTACATCCACCTCGTAGGATAAAAAACCTAAAAACAAGTTTTTCATTAAAGAATTTGGAGCAAAACAGAATTTATACTATTTTTGCAAAAAAGAACAATAGAATAATATGGAAATAATAAAGGAATTAACTGATTATCACCTTAATCCTGAAAATGAAAAAATCCAATCATATTTCGAAAAAGATAATATATGGAAAATATTGGATATTCAGCGATACGAACCATCTCATAGTGCCTTTTTGGCATGGTTTTTCAAACAGGATGTATCACAATATACACCCATTAAAGCACTTTTACATTTGATAATTGCTAAAGCTAGTGCAAAAACTGATAAGAACATTCTTGTTAATGATTGGAATAAGACTCCTGATATGAATTTTTTTTCCAATTCAATTCTTACAGGATCTTTTTCTATCAAGAGTGTTTCGGTGGATAAAGAATTTGTTATTAATAAAGTATCGAAAATTAGGTACTGCGACAAAATTGACATTTTTATTCGTTGTTCAATTGTCTTATATGAGAAAAAAGGAATAGAACAAGAAAAGAACTTGGAGATTATTATAGAAAATAAAGTAGACAGTAAAGAAGGTGAAAGTAAAAACAGTATTATTTTGACCAACCCAACACCATCTGAGGAAGAGTATAAAAATCTCAAACAAACAAAAAGATATTATTTTGCTTTAAGTAAAGAAAATAATAATCGAAAATATAATGTTGATTATCAGCTATTTGTATATTTAACACCGTTTAGTAAACAAAGTGAAAGTAATAATTTTATTGTATTATCATATCAAGATTTGGTTGATTACATTTTGGAACAATATTTGAAACGTAGTGATATCAATCAATATGCAAGAGATTTGGTGGAAAGCTATCTTCACAATTTAGGAAACCCATATAATAAGAACAATAAAGAAATTTTAGCTATGACAACAGAAGAAAGAGATTTATTGGTTAGTTTCTATGAGCGTAATGAAAACCTTTTCAAATGTATGATTAGGGCTATGTCTTTAATTAATGCAGATGATGAAGAAATTGCGAAGGAATTCAAGAATATAGAAACAAGTTTGAAAAAAGCTGGTGTAAGAAGACATTATACTATTAATGGAAAAGGATATTATACTATGCGTCAGGTTGTAGAAGAATTTATAAAAAAAAGATTTAAAGATTTAAATAATGAACAACAGGATGATGAATATACATTTAAAGTTATAAAAGATGAAATTGAAATAACCAGTGGAGCTGGTGAAAAATTTGTTGGTACTTCAGAAGAAGACGTGAAGATTGGTAGTAAAAAAGCAGCACCTTATAAGTTTACATATAATTATAATACTTTTTATGTGACAAAAGAATTGGGAGATAAGCCAGGTGGAAAAAAATTTTATGAATTTAGGAAGTATGTTAATGAAAATTATAAAGATTTTCAAATAGAAGAAATATGATAATAAGATAGAATTAACAATTAGGGCGTTCTGTTTGATGTATGTCAAAACTATTGGTTTGTAAAGTCTAAAAGTTTACATAAACATATTATTCTATTGTATTTCAAGTACTTAATAGAATTTTGATTGTCAACTTTTAAACATAACAAACCACTAGCGTCAGACGCACATGACAAGACAAATACGTCTGTAAACCCTTTATACAAGGAACTTTGCAATAGTCTTTTTGAGTAAATCCAACCGAACGCCCTACTTTTTTATCATTACTAACTCAACTTTAGCATTTGGATAATTACAGTATATCAATATATTAAATGAGTTATTTGCATCTTTGATCAAAATATCTGATTTACTTGTAGGAAAATTTCCTGCTTATATTGTTTTGCAACACTTGTATTACTCATATAAACGCCTGAAATAAAGAAAATAATCCTAAATGCTAAAGTTGAGTAAGATAATCCTCATATAGTTTAATAACAGTCAAGTATTTTTTCATTGTTGATTCTGAATGATAATCTGAATAATATTGGGATATGGTTGACTTTATTGTCCATAATTCGTGAGGAAAAACTACTTCAAAGAGAGATGATTTTCCTGTGCTATGCCTAACAATGTTTATAAATCCTGGTGACAAAGGGATATAACAAGCATTATATACTGCTGATAATGGTTTGACTCTATTACTCAATAGCCATTCTTCAAAATTATCTCTTTTACTTATGATTCTCTGAAATATACTATTTTGAGAAAAATGAGAATTTGAGACTTTATATTCTTCAACCCTAATGGCCAAGTCTGTTTGATTCATCTTCCACTGTTCGTATAGGTGCGCGCCAAATGCATATTCTTTAAGTTCAGGGAACTTATTTTTAACATTTTGAATTGCCCATTTTAAATTAGAATTTTGGGTTTTGTCTAGAAACAATAGCATACCAGCCTCTGCCAACGACTCTTCTATTTCATAAATAAAAGGGTAGTGTTCATGTCCTGTTCTATCGAAATATGCATGCATCATTTCATGTAAATAAGTGGTAAGAACATACTGTTCCAAATCTTTACCTTTAGCTGCTATGGTATTTATATATAAATAAATGTTTCTCTTTCTAGGCTTATATTCGCCAAGAACAATCACCTTAGATAATGACTTTAGTAAACGATATATTTCATTCTTTCTCTCAACCGTTATTTTTCTTTCCAATTCATTCCTCAAAGAAGATTCTGTTTCTTGATGAAGAGTGGGCTTTTTTGTCGCTATATTTTCAATAACGACATCTATTTCTTCTTTTTTATGTATATCCTCTAAATTGCTAAAACCTTCTAGTTTAAATGGTTTTTGTGCGATATCTTTGATTAACATTTCCCACTCGGGTTTTAATAGTTGTTGGGGATCGAAAATGTTCATAATTATTTATTGATATTCTATTTACCTACTCCCTTTCAAGCGTTTCGGTATCCTCTTTATTTTGAATCAAATACTATATGATTTATAATATAGGTGTTGATTTTGGGTGTGTCCTCATTTGTTTCATTATTTCCTTATCCCAAACGTCTTGTCATCCACAAACTATTAGGATACTGCATTTAAATGAAGCTCATATCTTTCCAACTATCATAATTGTCATTAGACTTATTATTATATTTGACGTTTCTAAAATTTGCATTGGATATACAACACTTCATTTTTCGTTTCCAAAGATATACGTTTTTCCCAAAACTCACAAATTTATTTCATATTTTCTTTTTAACATGAAATGAGGTAATCATTCTTATTAAATCGTTTGTTCGAGATGAGAACGTCGTTAATAATATATTTAACTTCCATAAGTTCTGTTGAAGATGATGATGTCGCCTTGCGACAAGAAAAAGAAGGAAGAAAAAATAATGTGACATGGGGAGGACAAAGGAGTGTTAATGATGAAGCGCTTTAAGGGATTCACAAGAGCGCGTTTGGAGATTTGCTGATGCGCCCTTATGATTCAACTAGTTGCGTGAGGGCTCGTTGTCTTTTCAGCAATGGCTCGGTGTTGCGATTACGAGGGCTCGCCATAAAAACGTTGAGAGTTCGACATTTTAATAAAATCAAATGAATGATTGGCTTTCGCTGAATGCTGAAGGTTCAGTACAATCAAATAAGAACGACAGTACATACGAATCCTTTCTGGTCGTTATTTCCCAATACGATTATTTGTGTGAAGTTGAGAATTTTACTGACTCCGAACTAATGTTTTTTATTCAAATTTGAAACTATCATCATACAATCAATCTACTTTCTTCTCCTCTCTACATCTTTTTTTGAATAGCAGCATCAAGTCGCTTTAGGTTCATCCCTAAAAATGGCATTTTCATCCTTTTTTCTTCTTTTCTTTTTGCCAACATTCTTTATTCTTATTATCTTTGCATGCATGTGTAATTAATTGCAGTGCCAAAGTAATATTTACTAATTCTAAAGAAGTAGAATATGGACGACTTTACACTTCAACTCTCAACAGCTACAGAATATTACTATACCCCGCTTAAGGATTTGTTTTATATTGAATCATTAGGTAACGATGTTAATATCTATACTCGCGTTGGGAAAAAGATATTCAGAGAGACCCTGACACACATCCAAGAACTCATTGATAAAGAAGGACTTTTTAAATTACATGGCTGTGCTAGGGTGGGCAGAAGCCATATAATTAATTTTAATAATGTATCATTTATTGATCTTAACAAGTTTCATGAGACAGAAAATAATACCAAGAAGAAATATTATGGCAAAATCCTCTTTGAGCATTGTGGCAAGAAAATCAGTATATCATTGAACAGGGAGGAAGTGAAATTAGTTAAGGCTCTGATGGAACAACTCGGTAGAAATCCCTATTTAAAGCTTAGTAATAACACATATGAACTGACTGTACCCGTTTCTGAATTGAATGAAGATGCGAAAGGAGAACAATACATTGACCTTGGTCTTCCAAGTGGTACGAAGTGGTGTAAAAGTGACCTTGATATTCCAAGGTATGTCGAGCCGCGTCATAATAACCCTGTTAAAGCCGATGATTCTATACAAAATTCTTCATTTAATAGTAATTCAGAAACAAGTTTGGATGGTTTTAATCATGATGATACTGCAATATACAAAGGACATATCTCATGGGGTGAAATTAAAGCTAAGCGGAGTTATTCTGAGAAAAACTATTCTTTTGAATGGGGTTTGGGAAATATGAATGATGATGAATTATATGGATTTCCAAATGATGATGATTATGAATATTTCCTATGGAAAAAATGCAATAATCAACTCCCGTTCTTTTTTGATATAGCAGCACGAAAATTACATACCCCAGTTCATATTCCTACTGAAGATGAATGGAAAGAACTCATGGACAACTGCACATTTATTTGGTGTAAAAGTTGTATCAACACATACGGTTTGCTTGCAACTAGCAAAATTAATGGTCGTTGTATCTTCTTGCCTGCTTCTGGATATAGATATGGAAAGAAACTAATCAGCGAAGGACTGATGCTTGCATACTGGACATCCACTTATGATTCCCTTTATCAGAGTAAAGCATTCACATATAATAATAGTAAGGATAACTGCAAGCCCAAGATTTCAAGCATGGATGGCTACTTAGGCTTGTCAATACGTCCGGTTCAAGGGGGACATCTTGCTCCGAATCCTACTCTTCGCAAAACATTTAATATCAATGGAACCATATACAGGATAGAGGATCCTAAAAATAAATACTGTTCTCTTTATTTCTATAATGGAGATTCACCTATAATAAACATTCCGAGAAAAATCAAATATAAAGGTGAGATTTATATTGTAACAACTATTAATGAAAATGCATTTCATAAAGCTCCGGAAAGCATCTTTATACCTGAAACAATTGAAATGCTTCCAAAGGTGAGGCCTCTTAAAGTTTTGAAATCCATCAAAGTTCGAACTAATCACTTTTCATTTTCATCAGTGGATGGTGTTCTCTTCAACAAGGAGAAAAATACATTGCTTATAAAACCAGATGCAGGTGATAATGTGTATAAAGTACCAGATAAGGTTGAGAGGATAGCTGAAAATGCATTTTACTATTCAAATATTAACACAGTAGATATAAATCTGGTAAAAGATATAGACGCCCGTGCTTTCTATAAGAGTAAGGTAAAGCACATCCAAGGAAAATATGTGGAGGTTCTAGAGAAGGAGTGTTTCAAGGACAGCACAAGTCTCGAAACAATTGATTTCCCCAATGTTGTAGAGGTGAAAAACTGTGTATTCAGTGGCTGTAAAAAACTTCAACACATCATTTTCCCGAAGTTGGAAAAATGTGACTGGGGGGCGTTTAATGACTGTTGTGCAGTTACTATGACCTTTCATTCCCAATTAGATGAAATTTATTCGAGACTTTTCAATCCCTGCGATTATTTGGAAGAGATAGAATTCAAAATTATTCCTAAAAAGATCCATTCAGATCCTTTCAAATATTGTAAAAACTTGAAGACGATAATCGTCGGTGGCAAATCATATACCCGTGAGGAGTTCAATCAGATTTTTTGCCCTTAGTAGATGATATAGATTCCTTATCAAGCATTACTCCATTGCTATTGAATGCTATTGCTTAGGGGATGAACAGCTGGTCATTTATACCAGCATGTTCATTCCCTTTTCTTTTTTCTCTCGGTTTTGCAAAGCAAAGAATTTTCTCAATAAAATGGAATCTGAATCAAATACGGAAAATGGGTTTTAGTTCGTCACATATATCGGCAGTTTCATCACATGTCGGAAGATAAATGATTAAGTGTTGAAGGGAATGTCATACATTTGCAAGTGAATAAACAAAGCAGGGAAAATGAAAATATACAATGTAAGATTCATTTATACAGACAAGGAAAGCAAATATGACTGCATAGATTTTCGAGCGAAGCTAATTGTCCCCTCAATCGACTATTCTTCAGTCGTGTATGCACTGGAACAATTGAACGAAGATTACACGAATGTCAGACTGCTGGGATTCTCAAAGGTTCCAGACGACGACTGAAATAACAGATAAAGACTTCAACAAACTCACAACAACAACGAATATGAACAACAGTGTTTCACTCAGTAACGACCACAATCCGAATCAAGATGGCTTCAACCCAGAACTTTTTGAAAACCTGGATGTCTTTGACGACGAATGTGATGACGACGCGCCAAACGATATGCCTGACGAAGAGGATGTTGAGGACTACGTTGTTGGTGATGCGGCTGACAGGACTGAAACCAGACACCAGACAGCCGTCATCATTGTCGGAATAGTCATCATGATTGCTTTTGTAGTGGCAGTCTCTTATATATGTTATCAATTTTATTATGTCTAATTCTAAATACATTTACAACTTATGTTTACATTAATCGCCATTGGTATCGGTGCTCTTCTTGGCTACCTCGCTGTAAGACTCATCCTGTTCATTCTGGAAGTGTTGATCGACCTCATTAATCTGTTGTTCTAATGCCTGAAAAGGTGGATAGTTCAATGTTAATAATAAGAATTAGAAACGTTTTGTCTATTAGCCTCATGGCAATAGTTAACCAAAAAAATGGAGAACTAAAAACATGAAACCAATGAAAAAAGGATTATCAAAATCGAAATACACAAAGTTCTGCCAATGCCCAAAGGCGCTTTGGCTAAGTACATACAAGCCAGAGGAGGCTATTGAGGATGCTGGTGCACAAGCCCGCTTCGAACAAGGTAACGAGGTTGGTGACTTGGCAATGGGACTGTTTGGCGACTATGTGGAAGTAACAACCCAAAATGCGGACGGGAGTCTTAATCTCAATGCGATGATAGAAAAGACGAAGGAAGAGGTGACAAGGGAAACTGCTGTTATCTGTGAGGCTTCCTTCTCTTTTGAAAAGAACTACTGCGCTGTTGACCTCTTGCGAAAGACAAAGGATGGATGGTCTATTTATGAAGTGAAGAGCTGTAGCGACAGTAAAGAAGAAAATTATAAGAAGTATGCCTCTGATATAGCCTATCAGAAATGGGTGCTCACTCAGTGTGGCATCAATGTAACTGGTACCTATCTTGTCTGTCTCAACAGCAGCTATGTTCGTCAGGGAGAACTCAACTTGCAGAATCTTTTCACCATAGTAGATATGCAGGAACAGGTGGAGAACGAATACCAGAAAGTGCCAGCTAGTGTCAGTCAGGCTTTAAAGATTGTCAATAGCGAACAAGAACCCGATGATGATCTTTCTGAATGCTGTAATACACCCTTTGTCTGTGCATTCTTTGAGTATTGCAAGAAACTGCATGGAGTACCACATGACGAACCGACCGTATTCGACCTCTATCGCATGAACTTCACGAAGAAACTGAAGCTTTATCATGCAGGACGCATTACCTTTCAAGATGTCGTTAATGAGGATCTGAACAACAAGCAGCAGAAGCAAGTGCAGTGTACGTTGAAGCAATTGGAGCATATAAATAGAGATGGTATTCATGAGTTCCTTAACAAGCTCACATATCCGCTTTATTTCCTTGACTTTGAGACACTTCAGCAGGCTATTCCTCAATTTGATGGTCAGCAACCATATCAGCAGATCACTTTCCAGTATTCTCTGCATATCAAGCAGAATGCAGAAAAGGATTACGAGCACAAGGAGTTTCTGGCTCCAAGCGACGGTACAGACCCTCGCCGTTCATTGGCAGAACAACTATGCAAGGATATACCGAAGGATGTCTGCACCTTGGCATACAATAAGTCGTTCGAGTGTGGTCGCATTCGTGAATTGTCAGCCCTCTACCAAGACCTCAGTGTCCATCTGACGAATATCGCTGACCACATCGTGGACCTCATCGAACCATTCAATGCCGGCCACTACTATGTACCTGCCATGAACGGTTCATTCAGTATCAAAAGTGTGTTGCCAGCCCTATTCCCTAACGAGCCAAGCCTCGATTATCACAATCTCGACGTGCGTTGCCAGAATGGTGGTAATGCCATGACCCTCTTCCCACAAATTCAATATATGAGTCCAGATGAAGCAGCTGCCAGCCGTGAAGCCCTCCTTCGCTATTGCGAACTCGATACATGGGCAATGGTAAAGGTTTGGGAGAAGTTGAAGGAAGTGACAGAATAGATTGCATTCACACAAATCGAACAACTCATGAAGGAAAATACGATTCTCTACTTTCCGGACTATCGGACAGGGACATTGGTGGCGCCGGAAATCATGGCTGCACTCAGACATGCTTTTCCTTATTCCCGAATCATCTCCGTTGACTTGGAAAGAATTGAAGGCTATAGCGATGCGGCAGCTGAGATTGACTCTATACTCCAAAAAGAAAATCCTGAGCTTCTCATTGCAGAAGGACTTGGCGGATTCTTTGTCCACACGTTAGCAGGCTATGATAGGATTTGTATCAACCCCATGTTGACACCTTCTATATATATCGATGATGTTGAAGGTTCCTACAGGAAGGCCAGCAAGGAGCAGTTTAGCTATGACAAAACGGCGGACGATGAGCACCAGACACTCTGCTGGGGTATCTTTGGAAGAAATGTAAGCAAGAAGAATTTTTGCATGATGCATTATCCCAATATCATCAATTTGAACAAGACCGTAGATTCTATCTTGGATGTTCTGGATGATATCATCGTTCCACTTGCGCTCAACATTGCCTTGTCGGTATATACAGATGATGATGGAGTCCGTTATTCCAACTATGGCAGGACACTGGTGAAGGCTGATTATCCCCAGTTCAAGAGTGTCGAGCACTATGAAGTGCCTTTTGGCGTCCGCTCTATCGGTGATATGGCGTTTTCGGGTATGGAACTTAAGAGTATTACTCTCCCTGACAGCGTGGATTTTATTGGTGAGAGTTCGTTTTCTGACTGTAGGAGTTTAGAGGAGATAACTCTTCCTAAGAACTTGAACATAGTTCGCAAGTCATGCTTTGAAGGTTGTGTGTCTCTATGCCATGTTAAGATTCCAAAGAGTCTGTCCTGCATCCAGAGCCGTTCATTTGCGAATACAGCCATCAAGAAGATAGCGTTGCCTGATAGTATTCAGGGCATAGCTCCCGATGCATTCGACGAAGGTGTCATGCTGTCGCTGTCTGCAAGACGGTTGAATGAGATACTTCGAGATTCTCAGAACTACCAATTATCTCTATCGATATAATTACAGAAAATTTCATTTGATTTCGACCGTTACATGATAATCATATAGTATTTGATTCAAAGAAAGAGGATGCGGAAACGCTTGAAAGGGAGTAGGCAAAACATCTAACTATTAAGAGATCATGAATATTGAACAATTGAAGAATGAGTCAAAAAGTACTTATGTATATGTGCACGGTCACATTCATGGCATACCCAAATTGAGAAGTTATGCAACACATGGCTTTTCGTATGATTTGTCCAGACTAAATTATTGTGGAACGATAAGTGTACCCTTTTGCTATGAAGACTTTATTTCGCTTAATGTATATCAGCAAAAAGCTGTATGCGAGGCAGAATTCCTCAAGAGTGGCATTTGTCTTCAGGTGAGAGAATGCAATCCTGATATATTTTATTCTGAATGAAAATTTGTCCTAGATGAATGCTGGTAACAGAGTTCATAACCCCACATAAGTACTATTAGGTTAAGTTTCCACCTATTCAGATAAAGAGAAAGCCGAAACGCTTGAAAGGGAGTAGGTATTATGTTTATTTTTAGAATCATGAAAAAAGATAAAACCAACTACATAGAGATCTACAGTTATCTCGAGTCATTCAAAGCAGTTTCTAAGGTCACGTATGTTGAAATACATAAACAGACTAACAACTTTTTTATAGAAGTCCCTTATTCTTATGAGTTCATCAAGCGTCTTGGATGGCGACAGCAGAGAGCTATATGTGAGGCCGAACTATTGAAAATGAATATTTCACCAAATTACTTATATATAGACATAGATTCTTTTTATTTGACAAAAGATGAGAAAAAACTTGTTCTATTAGAAAAGCAATTGGGAGAATTGAAATCATTTTTTCAAAAAAAGACTCTTGGAGAAGAAGGAAATCATTGGGACAAATTGCTGGAAAAGATTGACAGTAAAGCGATTCGTTCCCGTCCGTTTCTGGAAAAACTTTTAGAATTAGTTATAGATTTGAATACGATGGAACTGGATCAGAATTACAGGACTTTTCGTAATCATTTATATGATCAAGCGATTTCAAAGTTAAATGATATTTATCTTTTTCATAGATACGATGTGACAGGAAAGATTGATGAGGAAGTTTTTCAACAACTACTTGATGAAATGAAGAATGGTATGGCAGTAAATGACGAAAAATAAGGTAATGGTTATTTTATAGGTTTCTAATAATGAACAATCGGAAATTTATATATTATTAAAATTTTTTAACAAACTATGGAATTGAACAATTCTTTCACAAAGGTTGATTTCAACCAATATAAGGATGCTTATGACAAGGATGTCATTCAGGCATGGAAGAGAAAGGTACTGAAGCTGGATGTAGAGACACTCCGAGCATTGATGTTTGGATTTACCTTCACAAGTGACTATGCAGAAGGATACTTGGAGGATTCTTTTTTCATGGACTTTTGGAGGGATAATACTTCTGTATTAGACTTGGAGTTTGATTCATATAATGGATTTGACGATCCTATTGAAGAAGCCATGAATAACGCGATGGATGATGACTATATGGTCGATACTCCGCAGGAACGTCTGCTGATGAAAACAATAGAAAGTACTGGTGATGGAAAGTCTCCTGAAACAGCTTTTTGCGTCATAGACGTTGATCAAGAGTATGAATATTTAAAAAGGAAGATTCCATTCTGTTTCCTTAGAATTACGGTACAAAGTGAATGCAATGGCATAGATTGTCTGCATTTTGATAAGAATTCCTTTGGAATAGATTGCATATACTTCGACATCAGCCGTAGATTTGAGGTTGGTTATCCTGGAAGCAAGAGAGAGGACAAATCAGTCTGATTTCATGGATGTGGAGTCGGATCCAATAGAAGAATATTCTGGTCATCGTCTTCATGAAATGGCCAGAATGGGATGAAACGTATGATGTGTTTGAGATTGATAAATCAAGGAGCATGAATTTGGAATTACACTATGACTATAATATGAGCTCATGTGTATATACAAAGAAAAGCATATAAATAATGCTTTGATACTGAAAAAAATAGATATAGTTATTTAAGAAAATAATAATCTAAATTATGGCACAGATAATAACAATCAACAGGAATGACGAGCTCTTTCCCGATTCCCTTAGGGCTATCGGCGAGGACTGTCCAGAGAGAATCTACGCAATGGGTAACATAGACCTGCTCAATAGTGAGCACAAGGTTGCCATCATCGGAAGCAGAAAGGCGACAAGAGCCGGCATCGGCAAGGCTTTCGACTTGGGCTTGAACTATGCCAGAAAAGGTTATGTTGTAGTAAGTGGCCTTGCGCTTGGCTGCGATGCCGCTGCACATCGAGGTTGCATGGCAGGTGATGTTGGCACCATTGCTATTGTAGCCACAGGTCTCGACAAGGTACATCCGCACGAGAACATCCCACTTCAGGAGGAGATTCTCAGAAAAGGTGGCCTGATACTGTCAGAACAGCCTTTGGGAGTCAAGGCCAATCCAACAAGGCTCGTTGCCAGGAACCGTTTGCAGGCCGCTCTCTCAGAGGAAGTGGTTGTTGCTGAATGCCCTGTCCATAGCGGTACAATGCATACTGTTCGCTATGCACAAAAATACGGAAAGGCCATCAAGGCAGCCAAGTTTTCATACGACAAGGAAGAAAACTCAGGAAATAAGTATATCATCATAACCGGTATAGGAATTGGCATATAGACAGATACTATCTGAATACTACAGTATAGTCGCATCCTCACTCCATGTCTTCTGATACCATCAGGAAGACGAGTGATTGAAGGTCTCTATCTGTTTTCGGATGATACTTCTGACTTGGACAAACGACAAGGGAATAAAACCGTTGTTGTCCATTCCTACATCATACTGCGTGGGAAACAGTTTGCTAGACAAAGAGTTTTCCTCTTCGTTTTGGACTGGATTTGTATGAACATGACCAAACAGTTGCCACACCTTCTTGTTTGCTCCGCTATAGCAGAGAAAAGGGTAGTGGCAAAGATAAATCTTCTGCTTGCCCACTTCTATCAGCATCTGCATGGAAATGCTTTCGAACCTGTCATATCCCTTGCGCACAGTCCATAGGTCATGATTGCCCATCACAAGGCAGATTCGTCCATTCAATTTACCGAGCCATTCATTCCATTCTTCCGCTCCGCCCACTCCGAAGTCTCCAAGGTGAAAAACAAGGGCGTCTTTTTCAACAACTTGATTCCAGTTGCGAATGATGGCCTCGTTCATCTCTTCAACGGAGGAAAAAGGACGATGGCAATGGTCGATGATATTCCGATGTCCGAAGTGGGTATCAGATGTGAAGAATATAGGCTGCTCCTGTGATAGTTTCAAATAGTCTTTCATGCACTGTCCTTTCTTGTCGGTTTTGTTAATAAATTATAGTGATGCAACTTTCTAATTACAACAAATTATCAATGCATCAAGTATTGAAAGATTGTGAATTTCTTTTTCATTTGAATGCATCATACCAACTTCCGACGGCAGCCTTTGATTTGTCTAAGGTAAACTGACCGCCGCTGTCTATCCATCCTTGCTGGTCATGAAGCCATACTTTCACATAGTCTTCTGACCACACTTCTAATCGGTCGAAGCGGGGAGCAACATATAATCCAGTATCGAAAAGTCCCCATTTTCCTTCATTCGTAAAGGGAATGCAACCGTCTGGGTCTTTCATTTCATACACCTCATCCATAATTGCAGGGAGCAAGATTGTTGCAATTTCATCCTTGCTGAGAGACTCACCGATGATTCCCTTCTTGCCCGCATCTTCTACAACAAAGTAGTCGGCATGGGCACCAAAGTATCTGAAGATACCATTATGATCATCTGTTGCCAGCTTCTGAAGCTCATAGTCGTGCAAGTAGTATCTTCCATCCTTTATGACAGGAATCAGACTGCTGCGCTCAAAGCATGAATAGCGCTCAGGTATTCCGTCGAACAGCGGAGGAATGATTGTCTTTCCACATACGTCTTGCAGACCGACACATACGTCTTCTGCTGTTATGATTTGGTCGCGCATGTCGAGATGCATGGCTTTGTACTTCTCCGCTTCCGATTCATATACCTTCATTTCTTCTTTGGTATATATACGAGATAACAAATAAGGAGTGCCATTCCAGACACATTTACATATATGCCTGGCTTCAACATAGGATTTTGCAGTTTCAACGTCTGGAATCTGACATTCCAGATAATGTGGCTCAGGATTATAAACCCAGTCATGCCACATTATAAATAGATGAGACTCGTTATCCTGCTTTGCGGTTCTAAATGATTGCCGTCCTTGCATCATCAAGTTTTTTGATTTGTCGTTTCCAGATACTTCTCATACATTCTCAACATGGCATTCCTTCTTCTGCTTGATACAGGAAGGATGGGACTGAAAACGGAAATTGTTGGGGCGTGGTCGATTACATCGCAAACAGGAGATAGAACTTTGTAGGTGTCTAATTGATGTCCGAATTTTCGGCATAGCGCATGGTCGCAAACATCAAATCCTGAATGTGTTTCCAGATAAAGCTTTCGCCTTAAAGATATCTCGTCTATTGTTGGGGGTACATCTACAATAATGGCCAAGGATACGCACTTATTATCCCAATAGTGATTCCCTGGGTAGCCCAAGACCTCCACGATGTCACCAGGCTTGAACTTGATTTCTTCGGGCCTGCGTCCCCAAAACATGTTTCTCCTTCCCCAATAGTTGTATTCATCTGCAAGTAAACTAGTGGGAATGAAATCTGCATACGTGTTTGCGCCCCAAAGTGAACCATCAGGGAGATAGATCCTTGTTGATAGATTCTCTCCAAGGACATCAGTATGTGTTTCAAATCCCAACGGAATCTCAAAGACAACATAGGCGTACTTGTCACTAATAAACCTCGGGTCCTCTTCCTTGGAACTGCCGTGGTGGTTTTCTGTTATCTTGACATATTCCTCTACTTCCTCCAGTGTCCTCATATACATGGTTTCAAGCACATTTGTCTTGAATTCAGGATAGTGCAGATGCCTCCAGTTTCTAACAAAATAGTAAGGCATTACTTTGTAGATGCTTTCAACTTTCATTTCCATATTATTCATATTATTTTCTAATGCAATTATATCCTTGTCCTCAGAGAATTGAGCACAGCTTTGATGAATTGTTATCAATCATTAAGGGTTTCGATGTCTTATGGCAATTCACGTGCGTCAGGTAGCGCTTTGTTCTTGTCTCAGAAAGTACCCTAATGGTGAAAAACAGCACTGCGGTTGATGCCAAAACTTTAAGCAAAAATACGCAATAGCCAATAGACAGAAGACAATATTTTCCATAATGTGATGAACTCCCTGTTTTTGGGGATGAATAATATGCCAATACGTGCTACAATACTATATTTTTATACACTCTATAACCATACACAGATATACACAGTATA
>JAEEGL013693054.1_pt1 | contig 18495 bp, 15 predicted proteins | sample 9134231 | NCBI WGS metagenome assembly JAEEGL01 (sample SAMN16246548, study PRJNA631951) | gut metagenome | biome: gut microbiome; feature: rumen; material: fiber-attached | host: Bos | place: Iran: Karaj | collected 2018-10 | reverse complement strand
GTTGTTAGATTTCCTTCAATATCTTTTAAATAGATTGCAACGGGAATTGTTTCCCCATTAAATTGAGGTAGTAACTCGTAACTTCTATCGGCACATTTAGTTACAGACACTTGCAGTTCTTCAATTCCAAAAGTTGCTTTATATATTTGTCCGCCATATATAGAGTAACCATGATGTGCATCTACCAAATATTTTGAACCTTTTAATCCTGTATATACAGGATTCCATGTAAGTCCTTCATCTGTAGTGATATAATCTAACGTATCGTAAGTAAATCTATACGTAGTATCATTTATTTTTTGAAGTTCGCCAGAATATGATGAATTTGTTCCTGAAAATATCTCTTTACAATTGAAGTCACAATCACAAAGAAAAAATTTATCTAAGTTATAGTCTGTGGTTGTATTTCCAGAATATAATAACCACCCATTATCTCCTAATGACAACAAGTTCCTTAGTTGTGTATGTTCTGGCATTTCAAATATGACACGCCAAGACTTTCCACCATCTGATGTATATAATACTACATTTTTCCCACATACAGCACCTTCATTTTCATTTTTAAATGAGAATGGATATGAACCACTTTTCTTATATGTTAAATAAGTTTTATCTACCAAAACATTCCATGAATTTCCTCCATCTACTGTTTTATACATAAGAGGAGTCATATTGGCATATCCTATGTAACCTACATCATTAGTAACAAAGTCGATGTATCGGGAATCCATTATTTCTGTAGTTACTTTATTCCAACTATCTCCTCCGTCAGTTGATTTTACTAAAACCTGAGGTCCAACTATGTATCCGATATTTGTTGTAGGAAATTCTATCTCATACAATGCACCATCATGTACATTTTGTATTTTCCATGTCTCTCCACCGTCTTTTGTGGAAAATACACGTCCTGTTTTTCCTGTAATAAAGCATTCATTTTCATTTTTACAATAGATATTATTGAAGCCGTCTCCACCTCCGTGTACATATTTTGTCCACGTTTCCCCACCATCCTCTGTTACATAAGATGTGAGATTTCTGCCAACAAGAATACCTGTTTTTTCAGAAAGGAAAACCATATCGTTACAAGTGGTCGACATTTCAGTTTGAATCCACGAATTTCCCATATCTTGAGTCGTTCGTAAACCATCAGAATCCAATATAATAATCTTATTTGCAACAGAACACATTTTATAACTTTCTATGAGACTCACCCATTTAACTCCCTCTATGTCAGGTACACTGCCATCATGCACTTGAATCATTGTACCATCACTGCATTTTACTCCATCGTAAAAATAGGTCAAATGACTGATTACATGCTTTTCCCATGTCAAACCTCCATCTTGGGTTTCCGCATAAAACCCCGCCGTACCAAAAGCAAAGCCATGATTAGAAGTGACAAAGCACATGTTGGCAATACCACTAAAATAACTATTCCCGTCCATATCCTTTGCCACTTCCGTCCAATTATCACCACTATCTATCGACATATAGATACGCATGCCATTTACTCTGTTTGTAACTATAAAAAACAAGGTGTCTATATTCTTTATAAAGAAATTCCTATATTCCACCCTGCGTTTATCTATTACCTCTGGTATTCCATTGGTTTTATGCTCCGACCATGTTTTTCCTCCATCTACTGTTTTGTATATTTGATATAGATTATAGATAAATCCTGTCGTTTGGTCTTCTGCCATAATAAGCCCACGAATACTATCAATAGGTGCTTTCTGTACATTCCAAGTCTTACAGGTGTCCTTGCTTGTGTATAAAAGATTTTTATTTCCAACGGCTATAATACCATTATCTTTTCCATACGCCACATATTGAAAGTAGCCTGAAAAACCTAATGGCGTTATGTTTTCCATTTCAAAATGTTGTGCTTTTGATAAAAAAGACACAAATACGCCTACTATTAAAACTATATAACCATTTAGTCTCATTTTACCATCTGCATTAAAAGTTCAACATCAGTATTATCTATTTTCTCGTCTTCATTAATATCCGCCCATTTCTTAAAACATTGAATCACCTGTATTTCTTTTTCTTCTCCACAATAATTCATTTTTATCGTATATGTTTCATATAAATCCATATTTTGAACTAATGAAGATGGATTCTTTACATATTGTCGGAGAACTTCTACATCGTATGTTGTCACACCTGTTCGTTCTGTTTCAACCAAGTCACCATGTGGATTCTCAGTACAACAATTCTCAACTATAATCACTATGGAATCTGTTGCTGTACTGTCACATTTAGTTACAGTATATTTATACTTATATTCTCCACACATACCATGTGGTTCTATTTTCAAAGTATCCCATTTACCGTTTTCTGGTGTCACCTTAATACTGTCAAGAGTAAATGATTCCCAATCCGAATACGAAATGTGTAGAGTATCGGGCATGTTTACTTTTTCCGGCTCGCAACAACGGTAAATCTCTATAGGAATAGATTCCCGTACTGATCCACATTCGTTTGTTTCTTCATAGGTCAATGTGTATTGTCCGCACGTGTCAATTTGCGGTATAGTCCAATTTGATTCGGCGTATTCCGTGCTTACCGCCCTTACACCTAATTCATTCCAGTCTTTCCATAAGATTGAATCAGGTGGAGTAATGCTAAAGTTTGGCTTATCCAACACTGTCGTTTGGGTATTTAAATGTAAGGTTTCACACGAGCCAACCACGTTCGCCGAAATTGTGGCAACGCCTTTTCCTGTATAGTGCATATTTGCCGTTTGCCCATTAGAAGTAATACTACCTATTGTTTCTGGTGATACCGTCCATTCTATTGATTCTATTCCTATGCCTGAAACAATGTATGTTTCCTTGTTGCCTTTACATGTAGATTCAATTTCAGAAATCGTGGCGGATAATTGCGGATTAGGAGTGGTTACAGTCAAGGTAACAGCATCGGTGCTGTTCTTAAAATCGCATTCCGTTCCGTCGCAGTCACGCATTTTTCTCAATAACGTGCCTTGTGTCAGAACCTCCAATGCCTGTCCGCAGAGTTGCTTTGCCTGCAATTGATAATAAACAGTGATTCGTTCGTGTGGGGCTAAATGTATGCCTTCCTGTAGTTTCCATTCCACCGTTGTTGTTCCATCGTTGTTATCAATTATCTCTTCATCTACCACGCCAGTACTTCGTGTTGCATCGTAGCCCATATATTGCAAATTATTAGGAATAGTTATCGTTATGTACGCACTGTCAACTAACGCATTCGACAAGTTTTGCACGGTTGCAGTAAAATTTCGTACTCCGCCATATTCAAAATCTCTATCATCAACTGTTGCCTGTACAGAGAGAGAGTCTAAGTATTGAAATTCTTTTAATTTGGGCTTAAACTGAAATTTTTTTATTTGTTCTGCTTGACAATTTGTATATCCAGCAATAGAAAATTTCAGTATTCTTATTCTGTTCTCTTCTCCATCACAATGCATTTGTAGGTTAAAATCTATATCCAAAGAAGAGGTTCCTTTCAGTACTCCATCGCTTGATTCCAATGCATATTGAGATAAATCAGAATTTGACATATTTTTTGTGGTAATTTCTATAATTTCATCCGCCTGACTATCATAACTCCACAAGAGAGCATCATTTGTTATGTTGTATATGTTTGGCAATGAGTCAAACCAAAACCCTAATTGATTTAAGTCCGCCCGACCAATATTGCTAATATTTACATGTATTGGTATATCTTCACAAAAATGAAAATATTCTTTGGGGTATGTCTCTACGGCATTCAATACGGCAACCATATTTTCAAGTTCTAACACAGTAGAACCGCCACAATTAAATTTATCAAAGTTTTGGGTAGTGAGAGTTTCGCAACTCCACGCTGATTCCACATCAATGTAACTGATACCATCTTCTGTACAATTAAAATATGTTGCTTCAATTTGAACTGTTCTTCTTCCATTCTGACGAATTGCTTGAGGAATAGTGATGTAACTACTATTTCCATTCCCTTGTATTGGCTGTATTTCTACTCCGTCAACAGTTGTTCTCAGTATAAAAATAGTCATTTTATTCTCCTTACGAGGTGTTAATCGCAACATAACATTTTCAGCGGTTGTGCTACCTGTGTTCTCCACAAGCAATGTCCATGTTGTTGTTTGACTTATGCTCTGTTGTTGCGAGGTAGGATGGAGTGTTATTTCAGGCATAGTAGTTTTTACAGCAGTGTAAAACTCTCTATTCAATTCAACTGTTTCTTCACATGATGTCCCCTCAAAATCCACATATTTTATATATCCATTTTTCGACCCATAATTTTTATTGTTTTCTACACATTTAGGACTCATTGCAACAAAATTTGATAATGCTGTCTCTCCTTGTCCAATATGTAATCCACTTTCATTGGAATAATAATCTTCGCCAACTGCTCCTGATTTGTAATAAAAATCGGAAACTCCGGGATATTTTATTTCTTTTATCTCAATAGAGCGTGTTTCATCCATTGCTCCTTCTGACATATTGATTTCGACGTATTTATTCATACATCCATACAACAATGCAGACCAGACCACGAATTTAGGTTTAGGGTCATAAACTGTCAATGCATCTCCCCAAGTCCAAGTCCCGTCGTGAATCTCATCGTCTGTATCAAGTAAGATATATTTCACCTGAATGTTCGCATCAATTCTGTCTTGACTAAAGTGATTTGGAACAGAAACCAATGACTTAAATTCAAATTCATGCCCTAAAATAATATTTGTGTCAGGTTTTTCTCCAATGATTCTGGTACATGCACTATCCACAAAGGCATATTCGTATGAATGTCCTTTCCCTTTGTAATTATATTCTCTAATAAAATCATCCCCATTTAATGTCGGATTTGTAACCACAAAAGGTAATTGGTTCGTTATGTCATCAATGTTTACAATTATACTTTTATATCGTGGACAATCTTTATTACAATTATATTCTATACTTCCTTTTGCTTTTAATTCAACTTCTTGACAAGTGTTGATACTTTTCTTATCAAAATACGCCGTATCAACACTACCCCCATAGCATCCTGAACCAGTCCCATAACATCGTTGTACAACTTGAGGAGTTGCTGATGTTATAACAACACCTTGCTCACAACCGTCAGTGGTCACCTCCAGCTTAAAAGTTATGTCTCCCGATTGGCACGCATAGATAGTCTCTTTACGTGTATCGTCTGTTTTTATAACAGCTTCTCTTGTGCCAAAAGGAGGCGTATAATTAACAGTATAATTTATAAATCTTAAACTCGCAGGCCAATCCTTGAAAGAATAGGTAAACCACGCTTTACCTTCAGGGTATTTTCTTTCATCCAATGTGGCATCACTTGAGGCATAAGAAAAGACATCATAAACCTGTACTAAATCATCCGCACCTGCTGAGAAAGAGTTTCCGTCAATTTTTCTGCCATTAAGCGTTAAAATTATACGATGACGGAATCCTGATGTAGGCACTTTAGGAGATGCCGTCACCCTCAATACTATATCTTCATTCCCATCGTAATCGGAGTGTATCTGATTTCCATCCAAATCCCCTAAGTTAGGAATCATATAATATCCGTTTTGTTTTGTTAAAACGGTATTAGTGTTAGTATAAGTTACAGATTCTATTTCTACATTTTCGCAAGAAAAATTGAATCTGGTATCTAATACATAATTAGAAGGTGTTTTTTCTCCATTATGGTGTATTATATAATCAATAACAATCTTATTACCACAATAATTTCCAGATGATATAAGGATATTACTTACTGAAAGTTGAGGGTTTGGCAGTTCTTGTTGAAAATACATAATGCCTTCGGCATTTTTTAACCGTTGGCAATTTTCGTTGAAAGCTACATAATCTACGCTATACTTGACCTGTGTCGTTGCGGAATACTCTTCAACTCTTCCGTATGACACAACTTTAAACTGAGAGTTTGCAGGCATAATGCCATCTTCAAATCCCAAAGTTTCTAAATCGGACGATTCCAAACGTATCTCTACGTTGTTCGACGAAATGTTTCGTTCAATCGTTCCTGCACTTCCCTGAATCTCTATTTTGTTTACAGAAATAACTTGTTGATTATACTCCATTCGTATAATCAAGGAATTTACTTTTCCAGAATTTTGTTCATTCTTTATGGTAACTTCATCACTGAAATTCTCACGATACTCAACCTGTTTGTTGTTTAATGGCGATTCGGGGACAATAACGGAAAGTCCTGGAAACAACACCGGGTATGAGTTGGTTTGCTCCGAGTAATCTGTTCCCAATACGGATATATCGTCAACCACCTGCATGGAATAGCCCGAAGATGCTTGGGGAACAATGCTGCATTTTGCTCGTTTCTCGTATATGAATTTTATCTGCTCGCCAGCCATCAACCGCATTGAGCCATTGGTTTGTATTAAATCACCTGTTACACTCGCAGAATAAACCGTGCCGTTATACTCATACGTTGCATTGGCCAGTATTTCCAAGCCGTCCAAACCACCAAGAGGAGTAACCTTTATTCCTGTAACGGTTTCAACACCACTTTTATTCTTTACTATGGTTTCAAAATACCCAGTCCCAACGCCCACGTTTATGGCTTCGTCAAATCCCGTCGGAACTGTTGTTTCAATTTCTAACTGTGCAAACAATGCTTGAGTAGCAACAATGTGTGTAATTAATACAAAAAATAATCTTTTCATTTTTTAGCAAATTTCTACTTTACGATACAAAAGTATAGAAAACAAATTTTATCAAAAAAATATTTCTCTATTGGATTTTAATTTTTATTTTCATAAATTAAATGTTAGTGTTGAAAATACACTTTGAACAATGAAACATAATGAAAATCAAAATGTTTTAAAGGGGGAAGAGGATTTTGTCATTGATATATGACATTTCTCCATTATTGGTAGCAATCACATGGTGGAGAAGAAATGGCATTAAATAGTTTTGAGATAGGGATAATAACTTGTTGAAAACAGGTATTGACTTTACTTTCGTTTGTTGATATTTTTGGAAACAAAAAAATTATAGTATGATTGAAAAATTTAAAAGTTGGTTGTTATCATATCCTGAATTTCAGGATCCATCGCTAAAAGAGATGCTTGACGATGCGATAAAATGTTATTAAAAACGAAACATCATTTGTAAACGTAATAAAAGATGGGAAAAATAAATCAATTTACAAATAAACTTTCAAAAGTTAGGACATGGGCTAAAGAGCACGACTTGATGACATATCTAATTTTATGTTTAACTATTACATATATTTTAGTCGCTTACAATTCTCAATATATGTCTTGGTACGACGAAAACATCCTGCCAATTCTAAGTCATTTTATTTCAAATATTTGGATTAGTTTGTTGACATTCATCTTGGTAATTATAGCTATATGTGATATTGTAAGAAAATATGGAATGAACTATCAATATGATAAGAAAGTAATATTGCCTTTATTTTTTCTATCTATAATTTTAATAGTTTATCGATTAAGTGGAATTTATGACTATGTTAGTTGGTTCTTCTCCATTTCCTATGTTGATGTTATAATCGGAATTTTTATTGCTCATGTTATTGCTGCAATAGTGAACAAGTGTAGGATGTTATACAAATTGTACAATAAGAAAGCTGAACAATCAATTGATACAAACGATTCTACATTAAATGATTGGCCGATTGAACATAAAGAGGATGATATTTTCGATCTTGATGATGAAGCTATAAAACTTGCAGAAAAGATAAAAAAACTGGATAGGAAGAATACCTGGAGTTTGGCTATTACGGCTCCATGGGGAACAGGAAAGACTTCTTTTCTAAATCTAATATTAGAACATATAAATGAAAAGGATTTTGAGGTTGTGCGTTTTATTCCTCGAGATAGCAAATCATACAAAACGATTCAAGAAGATTTCTTAAATTCCATAGCATGTGTGTTGTCCAAATACAATTCAAAATGTAGTAATGCTTTAAAAGATTATATGGCATCATTACAATTGATTGATAATCGTGGAGTGATTGAGAAATTTGTGAATTTTTACAGGATTTGGAATAAAGATAGCCTTAAGGATTCAATAAAAAAATCTTTTGCTTCTCTTGACAAGAAAGTATTAGTGTTAATCGATGACTTTGATAGATTATCAAAAGACGAGATTCTTGAAGTTCTAAAATTGATAGATAGTAATGCCGCATTTACTAATCTTGTTTTCCTTACAGCATACGACAAAGAACAAGTTAATAAATCATTGGGAGAGTCTTATATGACCAAAGAAGCTTGCTTTATTGATAAATTCTTCAATTTAGAATTTTCTATACCGTCTCGTCCATATTCTTATATATCAAGATATATCGAAGATAAATTATGCAAGTTTTTGAATGTGGATAAAAGTGATAAAAAAAATATTCAGCAAACAATAACAAATCAAAACTCTATATTTGAGGAGTACATACCAACCTTGAGAGATGCAAAACGTTACATTAATCAGTTTGCACTCGATTTTAAGCAAGTTGAGGGAGATGTTATGATTGATGAGTATTTGTTGGTCCAGTTAGTAAAATATCGTTATCCAGGACTATATAGATCTTTGTATAAAAAAGAATATACATATACCCAAGGGAATTATCTGCTTGGGGGCAATACGGATATAATGTATTTAAAGGAAAATTTAGATGAAAATTTGAAAATACTTCCCATCTTGAAACTATTGTTTCCAACGGACAATAATCATTCTGTCGGTAATTCTTATAAACATATTTATGAGATACAAAGTTTTGACAATTACTTTGTAAACCAGATATATTCTTCATTACGGATTAGGGAGTTTACAGGTGGTATTTTTTAGTTTTGTTGTCCTATAGGGATTCGAACCCCAACTAACAGATCCAGAGTCTGCTGTGCTACCATTACACAATAGGACAAAGAAAAAGACCTCACTTTTGCGAGGTCTTTGAGGTTGTTTCAATTATTCAGCAACAACTTCAAAAGGAACGTTTACAACAACGCCTTTGTAAAGTGTGATTTTGCAAGAATAAGAACCAAGTTCCTTGATAGAAGTTTCTTTCAAAGTTATCTTGTGGCGATCAACTTCGAAACCTGCTTTTGCAAGAGCTTCTGAAACTTGAATTGCATTGACTGAACCAAAGATCTTGCCTGTTGCACTTGCTTTTGTAGCAATTGTAAGAGAAGAAACAGTTTCCAATTTCGAAGCCAATTCCATTGCTTCGTTCTTGATTTTTTCTTCCTTGTGTGCACGTTGCTTCATTGTTTCTGCATGTTGTTTCTTTGCAGAAGCAGTAGCCATAATAGCAAAACCTTGAGGAATAAGATAATTTGCACCGTAACCATTCTTAACAGTTACAACGTCGTTTTTAAGTCCTAAATTAGGAACGTCTTTTATCAATATAATTTCCATGTTCGCTACTATTTTAACAAGTCAGTTACATAAGGTAATAAGGCAAGGTGACGAGCACGCTTGATTGCAGTTGCAACTTTTTTCTGATATTTGATTGAAGTACCAGTGATACGACGAGGAAGGATTTTTCCTTGTTCGTTAAGGAATTTCTTCAAATATTCAGGATCTTTATAATCAATGTATTTGATGCCTAATTTTCTGAATCGGCAATACTTTTTCTTTTTAACATCCACTGATGGAGGAGTCAAGTATCTAATTTCTGATTGTGCTTGTGCCATAACTATTCGTTTTTAGAAGATTCTTGAACATTATTTCTTTTCTTTTCTGCATAGGCGATTGCATGTTTGTTCATCTTTACTACAAGACTACGCAACACACGTTCGTCACGTTTGAATGCTACAGAAAGTTTGTCAACTGACTCGCTATCTGCTTTAAACTCATAAAGGTAGTAAAAACCAGAGCTTTTCTTTTGAATTGGGTAAGCCAATTTCTTCAAGCCCCACTTTTCTGAATGGATGATTTCTGCACCCATTCCCTTTATAAGCTGTTCATACTTCTTAACCGATTCCTCTGCCTGAGCCTCAGACAAAACGGGAGTTAAAATGAAAACGGTTTCATACTGATTTACCATAACAGCTAAAATTGTTTAATTGTTAATAATTATTTTTCGAGGGGCAAAAGTAATCAAAATCTTGACTTTACCAATATATTGAGCAAAAATTTTCTGTACTTTTTTCTTAAAATCGTTTTTTCTCTCTTGTTTTCCCGAAAAAGTTTATATTTTTGCACTGCTTTTAGCAAAAAAGCGATTCGGTCAGGAAAGTTGGGTGAGTGGCTGAAACCAACAGTTTGCTAAACTGTCGAACGGGTTACCGTTCCGGGGGTTCGAATCCCCCACTTTCCGCAAAACAAGAAAGCTCGCAATTCAGCGGGCTTTTTTTTATCTATATATATATGTAAAAATCAATGGTCAAAACGAGACTTGAATAATAAAAAAAAGACTGCCCACACGGACAGTCTTTTTTCTATTCTGTTAGAGAATCTTAATTCAAATAGTAGTCAATCGTCGTAACCACACGAACGGTCTTAATGTACGGCGTATTGTCGTCACGATCGAAAATTGAGAACTGACCTTGATTTGCATATTTGATGCCACCCAAGTTTGATTTTGAATCGGTTGCAAATTTCTCGGCAACGACACGAGCGTTTTGTGTCGCCTCTTCTATCATCTGCGGTTTCAAATCGTTCAAACCGGTAAACTCAAATTTCGTGGAATTTCCTTCCCAAGACTCGCCTACTGCTATGGCAACACCTTGTTTCAACAATTCTTCCTGCGAAGAGAGCAATTTACGAACTAAATCCACCTTATTCGTAGATACGGTAATTACCTTGGAAACTTGATAACGGGTATGAACATAATCAGAAACATATCGTTCTGCCTGACGATCATAAACACTTGTAGCAGAAGAACTTATCTCCGACTCTTCAATACCGTTTTTCTTCAAGAATTTAATCACCGTGTTCGTTTTTTCCGTCATTGTTTCATACAAACCTGGCAAATCGTTGCCCACATCCTTCAACGTGATTGGCCACGTAACTTTGTCAGCCATCACCTCGCGTTCAGCAAGACCTTTTACCGACACATAATTGTCTTTTTTCGCAAAATCATCGATACCTTCCTTCAAAAGGAATCCCATTCCGATTAAACCGCACATAACGAGAACGGCGGCAATAATTTTTGATTTATCCATATCTTTAATTTTTTTAAGTTGTTTCAAAAAAAAATCCCTGTTTGTCTGACAGGGATTTGTCGGGGTTACCCGACTCGAACGGGCGACCTCTACGTCCCGAACGTAGCGCGCTACCAACTGCGCTAAACCCCGATTGCAATGCAAAAATAGTCAATTCTACCTTTCATTGCACACTTCCGCCAATTTATTCGTCGGTTTTTCCTCCAAGTGCCTCATACACACTACCAAAAACTTTTTTGATAATATCGCTTGCCCATTGGAACGGATTTTTACGAATGGCTTTTTCTTGGTCGCCGACCTTGAGGAACAAACCATCGAGCGCCTTTTCTGTCGTATATTCACCCAAATCGGCATTGACTTCGTGCAAGTTCAACGACTTACCCGTTTTTGTTTCATACGCCTGAATTGCAATGACAGCAACCTTACTATTTCCGTAATTTTGCATCAGACCATTCCATTTTCCTGTAATGTCGTTCCAAAGGCTTGTAGCAGAAGCATTTCCCACGATTTTCTTATCCAACGCCTTGTTGATTCTTGGTGCGTATGCATTGACCAACGAACCGTATGTCTGTTGTTTCAAATAAGTCGTCGCAGCCAAAGAGTCAAATTCGGTTCCCGATTTTGCCTGACTTTCAGGAACTTGTCCGTTCAAGATTGCCAACCCGTCTTTGATAGACAATCCCGTGATTGCATCCGAAAAAATTGGTTTTGCGTCGGCTGCGGCATCTTCGGCAGAACGGTTGATTGCCAAAACCAAATCATCTAACTTTTCGGAAATTTCATCAGTAACCGATGAAAAATATTGTATGCTACCGATTTGATTGATTTTTTCTTCAAGATATTGTGCCTCTTGCGGAAGAAGGATTTTGACCAACGCATCGCCATAATATCCATCCTGCAACGACAGCATAGCCGTAGAAGAGTCCGTACCAATATTTAAAGCTGTTTTCAAACCTAAAACCACATCGTTTGACGACAATTCTCCGTCTTCGCCCGATAATAAATCCTCACAAGATGTTAATGCTATCAATGCACTAATAATCAACAAACTACACTTTTTCATATTTTATTATTTTCATTTTTACGTGTCAAATTTAAATTATTTGAATAAATTTGAAAAGAATTTGAACAAATAGATATGAACAAGAAAGAAAAATACTCATTCTGTTTTCAAAAGTTTGCAGAAATCATGCCAAACCCGCAAACAGAACTGCATTACGCAAGTTCGTTCCAATTGCTTGTAGCCGTCATTCTTTCGGCACAATGCACCGACAAACGGGTGAATATGATCACGCCCGGTTTGTTTAAGGCGTTGCCCACGCCCCAAGCAATGGCAGACGCAAGCGAAGACGAGATTTTCAATCTTATAAAATCGTGTTCCTACCCCAAAAACAAGGCGAAACACCTGAAAAACATGGCTACAATGCTCCACAACGAGTATCACGACGTGATTCCCGACGACATTGAGGAAATGCAGAAACTTCCTGGTGTCGGCAGAAAAACTGCCAACGTGATGGCTGCCGTGATTTTCAACAAACCGGCTATGGCCGTCGATACCCACGTGTTTCGTGTTTCGGCACGCATAGGACTAGTCTCAAACGCAAAAACCCCGTTGGAGACGGAAAAGCAACTGACCAAATTCATCCCCGACGAGAAAATGCACGACATGCACCATTGGCTCATTCTCCACGGACGCTATACTTGCAAGGCCATCAAGCCTTTATGCGACGAGTGCAAAATAAGTGCAGTATGCGATTATTACACTAAAAGCAGTACAAAATGAAAAAAACACTCTCCATCCTCCTACTTTTGGTTGCGAGCATCGCGTTTTCGCAAGAAATCCCCGTTGTGAAAAGCCAAACGTTTGAATACCAAGATTCTATCGTTGCCTACTCCATTCCTCAAAAAATGCAATGGTGGTACGAGGCACGGTTCGGAATGTTCATTCACTTTGGCTCATATTCCTACTATGGACACGGAGAATGGGATATGTTTCTCAGCAACTGGTCGAAAGAGGATTATCAGACAAAAATCACCAAAAACTTCAATCCTAAGCATTTCAACGCAAAAAAAATCGTTTCGTTGGCAAAACAGGCAGGAATGAAATACATTATAATGACCGCCAAGCACCATGAAGGTTTTTGCATGTGGAACACGCAAGTCGATGATTTCAAGGACTATACGAACACCACCACATTCGACCTCTACCATTATCTTGGATTTGAACGCGACCTGCTTATGGAACTCAAAAACGAATGCGACAAACAGGGTTTGAAATTCGGTCTGTACTACTCCATTCTCGACTGGAACCACCATTCGCAGTTTGCGAAAGATTATTGGTCGCAACTCTATTCAATGGACGAAAAAGCACCTTTCATTGGAGCCGAAAAACGACAAATCAAGGAACTCATTGAGCGCTACCACCCTGCCGTCCTTTGGTTCGACGGCGACTGGTGCGAAAACAAGGACACCGCCGACGTGTTCAATTGGTGGACAAAACAAGATGCCGTCGATTTATACAATTATGTCATTTCACTTGACTCGTCAATCATTGTAAATGAACGAGTTAAGCGGAATCTCGGTTTGGGCGACTTTATGTGTCCCGAAGAAAAAATCCCGTCAAAACCATTGCCACGACCATGGGAAACCTGTCGAACCATGAACGGTGCTTGGGGGTACGACAAAAGTAAAAGTAGCCCTGACAACTATATGAGTGCCGACCAGATTTTCGAGGAACTTTTTATGACAGCAAGCCGTGACGGGAATTATTTGCTCAACATCGGCCCCAAAGGCAATGGGAAACTGTCAAAAGGCGACAAGAACACACTTCGCGCTGTCGGCACATTGATGAGCGTGTATGGCGAGGCTATTTACGGAACAGGGCGTAATCCAGCCTCCGAAAAAAGTAAATACGGTAACGATATAGGCCATTTATACACGACAAAAGAAGGCAAATTGTACTGCTACTCACGCGACCCAAATGGTGAGACTTGGACTCCATTTATAAAAATTCAACATCCAGAATCAGAGAAACATACATATAAGGTTTACGAACTTTCACATCCCGAACAGGAAATTCAAACTACCGCTTGTGTACATCTTACAGACACAACAATACAATTTAGAATTAAGAATTGGGGGTATAGGGATTACAGAAACGATACAATTTACGATAGACTGAACCAACCTATGCCTATGCGCAAAATCAAAAAGCCATCGAAAAAAGAATTTGAAATTATTGTTGTTGACATTCCTGATTTTTCAAATACAAGACAATGAAAATATACACAAAAACAGGAGATAACGGCACCACATCGTTGATTGGTGGCACACGAGTAGCAAAAAACGACTGCCGATTGGAATGCTACGGCACCATCGACGAACTCAACGCATACATCGGTCTCATTCGCGACAGTTACGAAAACAAAGAAATCCAAGCACAGCTCTTAGACATTCAGCAAAAATTGTTTGTGATTGGAGCAACCTTTGCCAACGAAAAGCAAAATCCGTCGGTTCCGACGATTTCCCAAGCCGACATTGACAGGTTAGAACAAAAAATTGACGAGATTTCTGCTGAATTACCACCACAAACGTCTTTCATACTCCCCGGCGGCCACGTGGTCTCTTCCTATTGCCAAATAGCCCGAACGGTGTGCAGACGCGCCGAAAGACGCATATATGACCTTGCCGAGGGTTGTTTCGTAAATAATTTATCAACAATATACATCAACCGTCTAAGCGACTATTTATTTGTGTTAGCGAGAAAAGCGCTGAAAGATTTCAACAAAAGCGAAATAACGTGGAATCCATCTTTGTAAATTCCATAAAAATCGTTTTATTCGCAAAAATTTTACAAACGAACTAATTATCTATAATTATGTATTGGACATTAGAATTAGCCTCAAAATTGGAAGACGCTCCATGGCCAGCAACCAAGGAAGAATTGATTGATTACGCAATCCGTTCGGGAGCTCCACAAGAAGTAGTAGAAAATCTCAACGAAATAGAAGACGAAGGCGAAATGTACGAAAGTATCGAAGAAATTTGGCCTGATTACCCAAGTAAAGAAGATTTCTTCTTCAACGAAGACGAGTACTAAAAATACGTTGACACCCGAAACACCAACTTGGCATATTGAATTATATTCCGACGGTTCCGCCGACCCCAATCCTGGCAAAGGCGGATATGGTGTGATTTTGCGTCACAACAATTACGTAAAAGAGTTTTCCGAGGGCTTTCTCTGCACCACCAACAACAGAATGGAACAACTGGGCGTCATTGTCGGTCTGGAGAAACTCAACGCCCCCTCGATTGTTGACGTTTACACCGATTCAAGTTACGTGGTAAATTCCATCACCAAGGGCTGGGTATATACGTGGAAGGCGCGAAATTGGGTGAAACCTGACGGAAAGCCCGTCATCAATGCCGACTTATGGCAACGACTCCTGTCGCTCTTGGAAAAACACAAAGTCACATTCCACTGGATTAAAGGTCATGCCGGCCACCCCGAAAACGAACGATGCGACGAACTTGCCCGCGGAGCACGAGCAAAAGGGAAAGAACTTCATGAAGACGTTGGCTACACTCCCGAAACCACGATACAGGCTGAATTATTCTCAACCAAACCCGAAACTGATTTCGTTCCCAATCCTAACGCAAAAATCACAAAAGAAGGCGACTTATGCCGAAAATGCGGAACGCCCGTGATAAAACAAACACCCAAAAAACGAGATCCAAAATCGTCCTACTACTACGAATACTACTTCCTCTGCCCTACGTGCAAGACACTGTATTTCACGGAAAGTGCAAAACATTTTCACAAGTAGAGACGATTACATTTACAACAAATGTTCTGATTACATTTTTGATATTTGTGTTTTTTCTATAACTTGCCATCGTTTTATAAACTAAAAACTCTATTTCCATGAAGAAATTATTTTCCTTTATAGGATTATTTTTGACGGGAGCAATTGGTTTGTTTGCCCAAACCAACTACACGTGTACGTTTTCAGCCAACGTGGAAATGGACAGCATTCAAATAAAAAACATGGTTTCGGAAGAATCCATAATGCTGTATAACCCTGATAATACTATTACCCTGCAACAAAACAAGCAACAAGGAAATGAAGAAACATTCATAACAACAATACGCAATGCAAACTTTTTGCAACAAATTGACAATGACGTTGTTATGGTAAGTTTGACAAAACCAGCACTTCTTCATCTCGCTTTGTATACTACTGACGGAAAGACGGTTATAAATTACTCCGAAAAAATAAACATAGGTCAGCACGCATTTCAAATTGGTGCGAATGCAGGCGTTTATGTATTGGTGGCAACGACACAAAATCAATCTTCGTCGGTGAAAATCTCGTTGCAGAAAAATTCACCCATTAGCATTTTTCCTATTGCAACTCCCCCATTTGCATCGCAACTAAAATCGCTGGATGACGTCATTACCTTCGACGAAGGCGATGAATTTGAATTTACGGGATATTACAAAAAGCAAACCGATGTGCAAAGATTCGTCATTACTGAAAATATAGAAGTCACCTTTTCATATATAGACGAAACACCGTTAGTTTTAAAAGAAAATGGTGCGATTAAAGCTGCTTTTTCGGTTGCAGAAGATAAACAAATCTATTTTTCGCAAGGAAATCTGCAATATCAGGCAAGTACGGGCATTTGGCGTTTTGCCGAAAATCAATGGAATTTTGTCGGGAAAAGTAAAGTTCCGCAAACCTATCCAACTCAAAAACAAGATACAGGCAATGTTTTTATCAATGATATTCGTTGCGAAAACGACAGTATTTCACCAACGTACAACGGATGGATAGACATGTTCGGATGGGGAACATCGGGTTGGGAAAGCGGAGCAAAGGCGTACCAACCATACGATACCAGCACGAACCCCTCCGACTATTATAAAGGTAGTGCAACAGGTAATGCTGCAAATATCGACTGGGGAGTCTATAATCCCATTTCAAATGGCGGAAATCAGGCAGGACTGTGGCGATTGCCTACAATGTCAGAGTGGGAATATGTACTGGCTATGCGTCCCAATGCTACTGAAAAGAGAGGTACTGCAACGGTGAACGGCGTCAAGGGGCTTATCATCTTGCCCGACGATTGGACGTTGCCCGATGGCCTTACGTTTAATAGCGGCTTGAATAATAATAATTTCAGAAATTGTACCTATACCGCCGATGAATGGACGAGAATGGAAGGCAACGGAGCCGTATTTCTGCCCCTTGCAGGTTATCGTCGTGGAGTGACCATCATCCGAAACTATGGTCAGTATTTTTCTTCGTCCTATTCCGAGCATGGTATTGAGCACGTGAAGTTCAGTGAAACGCTCGTAAATATTGTAGCGAGTTTCATATCGCATGAAAACGCAATTTCTGTCCGCCTTGTGCAGGATGTGAAATAAATTTATGTGAATTTTCGTCATTTTGCCATAAAATTGCATATATTTGCCATAAATTAAACACAATACAATTATGGCACAAGTATCAATGACAGTCCGTATGGATTCACAACTAAAGGCTCAGTTCGACGACCTTTGCGCACAATTTGGAATGAGTTCCAACACTGCAATGAACGTTTTTGCTAATGCGGTAGTGAGAAAACGAAAAATCCCATTTGAGATAGAAGTTCCCCAAAAGAGCACGCACAGCAAAGGATGGGAAGCTTTTTGGGCTTTGCGTGAAGAAGCTCAAAAAAATGGTATTCCTGAGATGAGTCTTGATGAAATAAATGAAGAAATTAGATTAGCCCGTGAGGAGCGCCAAGCAAAAAAATCTGCACAATGATATATGCCGTTATTGACACCAATGTGCTTGTAGCAGCTTTGCTCACACACAATACGAATTCTGCAACCTTGAAGGTTATTGAATCAATAGAAAATGGAAAAATCACACCTCTATACAACTCCGAAATAATTGATGAATACATAGATGTTTTGAGTCGAGAGAAATTTAGATTCACAAAAGATTTAATTAAACGACACATGGAGTTGTTTGTTGAACAAGGGAAACAAACGGAACGTATCCACAGCACCGAGTGCTTCCCCGACCCCAAAGACATTGTTTTCTACGAAGTTGCTTTGTCGAAAGAGGATGCATACCTTGTTACGGGTAATAAAAAGCATTTCCCTCAAAAGCCAATTGTTGTCACACCTTCCGAAATGCTGGAGATTTTAGAACAATAATAACTTGTTACTTTTCTCTTGAAAGAAAAGTAATACAAAAGTTCAAGACGGACTTGCTCCGCTAAAAATCAACTGCGTTCCGCTAAAAGAGTTGAAGTGCCGCATCATTGTTTTATAAACTTTCACGTATTAAGGCACCAACTCTTTT
>JAEEGL012314056.1_pt1 | contig 18495 bp, 11 predicted proteins | sample 9134231 | NCBI WGS metagenome assembly JAEEGL01 (sample SAMN16246548, study PRJNA631951) | gut metagenome | biome: gut microbiome; feature: rumen; material: fiber-attached | host: Bos | place: Iran: Karaj | collected 2018-10 | reverse complement strand
CTGTATGTGGCCTTGACGTGCACAAAGATAGCGTATTTCTTTGTATCTTGTGCGAAACGGGCGAGATTTTTGAGAAAGTTTACGGAGTTTTAACGCATGAACTCCAGAGTATGTGCCTTGAGATGAAGAGTCGTGGCGTAAGCGAGGTGTCGATGGAGAGTACCAGCGTGTACTGGATTCCCATCTGGCGTTTGCTTGAGCCTCACTTCCGGTTGAAGCTTGTCAATCCCTATTTCATCAGGCAGCTACCAGGTCGCAAGAGCGACGTGAAGGATGCCCAGTGGATAGCGGAGTGTACGCTGAAGGACTTGATACGCGGCAGTTTCGTGCCGCCGGAGCTCATCCAGCAGCTGCGCCAGTACGACCGTCGCATCTTCGACCTTGATGCAGAGATAGTGCGTAAGCTGTCGAAGCTCGATGCGGTGATGCAGCGCTGCAACATCCGCCTTAGCAACTACGTGTCGAACACGGACACCAAGAGCTACAAGGAGGTAGTGAGGAAGCTGTGCGAGGGTGTCACCGACCCAGAGGAGCTTATCAAGGTAATCTATACCCGCATCATCAACCGACACGGGCGGGAAACCATCCTGGCAGCACTGACGGGAGTAGTCTCGGACGCGGAGAAGGATGCGATGCGACAGCTCAGGGATGAACTTGACCTGGCGGAGAAACACAAGCAGGAGTGTCAGGACAAGATGCTTCACATCTGCAAGACCTATTATCCCGATGAACTCAAACGGCTGATGACCATACCAGGCATCAAGGAACGCGCTGCCACATCATTGATCGCAGAGATCGGAGTCGATATGACAAAATTCCAAACTGCGGCGCACCTTGCATCATGGAGTGGTCTGAAGCCAAGGAACGACGAGTCCAACAAGAAGATTAAGTCGCGCAGAATCACTCACGGTAATGTATTCCTCCGCAAGACAATCATCGAGTGTGCATGGGGAGCAAGCCGAACCAAGGACTGCTTCTTCAGCCGCTTCTCCTTCCATCAGACGCAAGTCCGAAAGAAGAACAAGATGAAAGTCCTCGTGGCAGTGGCCCGCAAACTGCTCATAGCCGTCTGGCAATGTTCTGGCAACTCCGGGTTACTATCAGGCAACAGTCAATCTGGCAGACATGACCTATAGTCTCCTGCCAATCACGGGTATCGGCATCATTGGTCCGGCACAGGCTGGCGGCTGGGGTGAAGACACCGACATGACCTATAACTTTGAGACAAAGGCTTGGGAGGCAACCATCGAACTTGCAGCCGATGAGTTCAAGTTCCGTGCCAACGATGACTGGGGCATTAACTGGGGTGGTTCTGCCGACAATCTGATTCAGGGTGGCGGCAACCTCAAGATTGACGAGGCTGGAACATATTTCATCCAGTTCTTCCCACTCTGCGCAACCAAGTCTTATTGCACAATTACGAAGAAATAGGATCTCGTTAATAATTTAAAAAAGTTACCTTTAGACCACGTGTCTTTAGGTAACTTTTTGTATATTTGCAACCATGATGAGATTTGCAACAACAGTATTACTGACTGTCACGATAGTGACATCTGTATGGAGCCAACCGAAACAGTATCTTGGCGCAGACATGTCGCTGCTGCCTTCGTATGAGGAGCAGGGCACAGTATATAAGGATTACGACGGGCGAACGGTGTCTCTCCTACCCTGGCTCAAGAAGCAGGGCTGGAACATGATCCGTGTGCGTCTGTTCGTCAATCCTGAGAACGCCCCTGATGGTCATAAGGGTGAGGGCGTATGCCAGGACATCAGATATGTAACGCGTCTCTGTCGTCAGATTAAGAAGGCAGGCCTCCAGGTGATGCTCGACTTCCATTACAGCGACACATGGGCAGACCCTGGCAAGCAGTACACGCCAAAGACCTGGGAGCAATGCGACGCCCGGCAGCTTGCCGACAGCGTCTATGCCCACACACGGGCCTCACTGCTGACCCTGAAGCGTGCAGGCATAATGCCGGAGATGATTCAGGTGGGCAACGAGATCACCAACGGCATGCTCTGGCCAACAGGCCATCTCTACCCACGCGGGGCTTCAAAGGAGGAAAGTGAAGTGTCCAGACGTTGGGATACCCTCTGCAACTTCCTCAAGGCTGGTGCAAAAGCCTGTCGCGAGGTCTGTCCGAAAGCACAGATCATCATCCATACAGAGAAGGCAGGCGACTGGGAAGTCACCCGCAACTACTACCAGCAGCTGCGTCGCCGCCATGTCGATTACGACATCATCGGCTTGAGCTACTACCCCATGTGGCATGGCACCATCCCTAATCTGGGCGAGAACCTCAAGCGTCTGGCATGGCTCTTCCCGGAGAAGCCGGTGATGATCGTCGAGACGGCAGCGTACTACTCCCACGAGAAAGACCCATGGGCCTCTGGCGACAAGTATGCCGAGTTCTACCCCATCAGCATCGAGGGACAGGCGCAGTTCACCTCTGAGCTCGTCACAGAGTTGCGCCGCCATCACAACGTAAAGGGTCTCTTCTGGTGGTTTGCCGAGGAGAACGCCTTCGGCAATACAGTCACAAAAGGCTGGCTCAACCGTGGGCTTTTCGACAACCACACAGGCCGTGCCCTGCCCGCACTGAAGGAATTCAACAAATACAGGTAAATCAACGCGAAACAGCCGTCTTGCACACCTGTTGGACGCCATTCTCGTCATAGATAAAGGCAACGACAGACAGCTGCTGGGGATTCCACCCTTCCTGCACCTTGGCAGAGAAGGAATGAGCACCCTGTTCACCAGAATGCCAGACAACAGCATCCCCCCACGTTCCATTGACAGCAGAACGGAGGACATGATTGTGGACATATTCATGGTTCAACGTGCCGTCGGGCATCATCTGAGGCGCGACAATGGCATCCTCCGTTATCCAGACTTGCAGCTTCCCAACGAAATCCTTTACTGCCAGATAGTCCACACTAATTTCCACATCACCATCCTTGGAGACCTGTGCAGCGGCTTTCAACTCAACAGAGGCTTCCGTCTGCAATTCCTGATAGACACTCGATGCCCATTTGTCCAAGAGCATCACGCCGCCCTTCCTGTCAACAAGCCCGGACGGCTCTGCTTCTACCTTCCAATAGTCATAATAGTCATCGCCCAATGAAGTCCTCAGTCCGAGAACCTTGTCAGTAGAATAGATGGCAAGTGGACCTGAATGAATAGCCACCGCAACCACATTGTCCTTACCATATTCTTTTTGCAGGCGTTCAATCTCCGATGCAGCATTAGGACAGTTCACACAACGCTGCCCTGTGAAGTCTTCCACCAGCACCGCTCTGGAGATTTTTGCATGAGGCACCTCTATCAGACGCTCTTCCTCATCGATATGACTGCATGATAACAAAGCAGCTACGGCAACCATAAAAAGACAAAAGTGCTTCATACGTCAGAAATTATAATTATATGACAACATCACTCCCCTGCTTGCTGGTACATATCGGCATACGCCTCCCGCACAATTAAAGCCAGCTCTTGTCCTGCCATAGCCTAACTGCAGGCGATGTCTCTTTTCCGCAAAGGCCACAGAGCCCATATAATAATGCAGATGAGTCTCTCCAGCATTATACATATCAGAGATGGTAAACATCCATCTGGGTGCCCAAGATAATTCCAACAGTCCGAATGCCCAGTCACCTTGGTCGTCTTTTGTAAACAGATACTGGGCCTCACCTCGCAGCGTCAACGATTTACTGGCACGATATTTGGCCTCAGCGATAACTATGTCAGCATGAACCATCCCCCCTTCTCCCTCTATCGCAGTCTTATTGTATCGCTGGTTCATATACATCAGATTCAGCTTCAGGGATTTCGACAGGCGCTTGTCGATCTGCACATTCAGGTCTTGGTAATATGTCTGTTCCCCCCATTTCCAGAATGCTGAACCGTATCCGTCAGAACCTTCTGTACGGCCATTCAAGCGTTTGGGATTCATATCTATGCTATGCACATGCGAGAAATTCAGCTTGACCGTTGTTCCATATTTCCCGCCAAAGACCGTATTCTTCTTGAATGTATAGGCAGCTTCAGCCTGATAAGCCCATTCCCCGCCAGGGTTTGTGGCATAAGGATAGAGAGCCGCCAAAGCGTATGTATGCTCCATCGTGAATGCCGGCAGATTGTTGATCATCGATGAGATGCCACTCATCGAGCGTCTGCTGCGGAAAACCATGTTGTCACTCCGTTTTGCCTGCAGCAACAGACTGACACCCCGTTTGGAATAAGAGCCGGACAGCATGGCCACATAGCCTCGCCGGTAGATATATCCATTGTCAAACGAAGGGTCCTGCGTCTTATGCCCATACTCAGCGAGGATATTCACATTGCCTTTCTGCAGCCTTACCCTCACGTCAAAGGCATTCACGTTTTCCGGCAGATTCAGTTTATGGGTGGCATCCGTCATGATGTCCTCCTGCCCCTCGTGTTTGTTGACGGCAGAAGCACCCAACGTAAACATTCCAACGGTCCACTCTGCATCCGCACCCGTAATCCAGGCATCGTTAAGCGACCAGTATCGCCGTTGTCTTCCCGTCAGCACTTTAAGCCTGATGTTCTCCACAGGCTGATAAGCAATCCTTGCGCCAAACAGGAAGTTGTCGATACCTAAGCTGCGCTCTTCGTAGGTACGGAATATAAAGCCTGATCCGAACTGGTCATACAGGCTGCCTATCGTCAGTTCGGCAGTCTTATATTTCCCTTTGACAAATATGTTCGGCACGCCCCAGCCCTTAAAATCCTTCTCAAATCCAGGAAGCGGATGTTCCAGGAATTCGAACCTGGCTCCCGCATCCACATATTTGCTCTGTAAGCTGACATCCGCATAACTGTTTGTCAATCCCCAGTCATCAGGTTTCTCAGCACCAATCTTCTCGTCGCTTTGAGGGATCAGCGCATCACACTGAATGCTGCCACTGACAGACACGCCTTCTTGTTGCGCCCGTATCGGCAGACTCAGCAAGAGGAGTGGAATCAAGATAAGGCCGGAGTTCCTAACAGTCATAAACAATTAATCGCCTGATGCTTTCTTTACTTCCTCCAAAAGCTCGTCTTCTTCACCGTCCACATAGCCCGAGTGCTTATAGACGATCTTTCCTTTCCCATCAACGATAAGCGTATAAGGAATCAACTGGACACCCAAGGCACGTTTCAACTCGCCATTTGGATCCAGCAACACCTCGTAAGGCCAGCCCAGCTGATCGACCAGGGGCTTTACCTTATTGATATGGTGAGCCTGATCGATAGACACAGCTATCAGTCTCACGCCTGTTTCTTGCTGCCACTCGTCGTAAACCTCGCTGATGGCACTCAGCTCGCGGTTGCACGGTTTGCACCATGTAGCAAAGAAATCGATGATGATCGGCTTCCCGCCATTACTCAACGTGTCCAGCCTTACCGGCTTCCCGCCGATATCCTTCAGCGTTACCTGAGGCAGTTGTGCAAACGCTATTTGCACAACTGCCAATAGAATAATTACAAATAAACTTCTCTTCATTTTACAATCTTCTTTCCGCTCCTAATATATACGCCCTTACGATTCGGCGCATTTTCAAGACGGTTACCCTTCATGTCATACCATACAGCATTGTCATCATCCGAATAGATAATGTTTATGCCGTTGGTCTTGTCATACACAAACTTGATATTCACCGTCCTCGTCTCATTGTCGATAGTTGCAGACAAACGGGCTTCGAGCGAACCCTCGTTCCTGATGTTCGTTGCATCAAACATCACCTGACAAATACCCTCATCATCAGTTGTAAAGTCTTTGGTCAGGGTGTTCATTCCGTTCATCGGAACGCAATCACCTCCCATACACCACTGAACCAACTGCGGATTGAGCGAATTGCCCAGAATGTTAAGCGTAGCCGTACCCGACAATTTCTTGCCTTCCTTACTTGCAAGGATCAGTCCGTTCTTTGGATTAGACGACGGATTGGTCTCACAATTCAACTCACCGAAGCCAAAGCTGTCCTCTTCTGCATTGATCTCTACGACGGCATTGTTGTCAAGACTCTTATTCTCATAGCGGAACTCAAAGACCTTACCCTCTTGTGGGTCTGGATCCGGGTCTGGGTCAGGACTGCTCTCCCCTATCTTACACTTCGCAGCATTGATAATCTTACCAGTTTCCTTGTCGAGCAAGAGAGCTACGACAGACAGCTTTTCCTTGTCCTGTACAAGCTGATTACCAGCAATACTATGCTCATAGGTAAATACTTGTGGCACATCCGCACGTATCGGTGAAGACACAGAGCCCGATAGTCCTTTATCTGCCCCCCATGCGGCAATAGCCACATGATCGTACTCCATGTCAGTAACCAATGCCGGCATATTCTCGATAACCCTCAAATTAGCATCACCACTATAGGAGCCGGCATAAACATTGTTTTGTGCCCATTTTGAGCCACTTCCCTTGAGTCCGTCAGCCAGAAGCAAGAATCCGATCTGGTATTTTGACGAAGAGAAATCGGCACCAAATGTGGTTTGGGTTTTCATCTTAATACGGGTCTTATTATCATCAGACCACCCCGCCTGAACTTCAATAGAACCAACTACAGGAACAGCCAGCGCTTTTAGGATATCGTTTTCAATACCAAATGGTACACCATTATTAGAACCATAATATGGATCCATCAGTTCACCTCGATTAATAACGCAACTTGGATAATAGGTAGTAAGCCAGAAGATGAAGCCATAATCATCGACAGACATCGGGTCATTGGAATGGGCAGCAACAGTTATCACCTGATCACCAAATGTATTGTTCAGCATATTTAGGCCTACGATACCTCTTGTACACCAACCACACCATGAGCCCGTAAACTCTTCAACAACGACACTATGCGAAGCTGCAGACGATGCCGTGATCAAACTTCCTGATATGGTCTTGTCTGGTGAACTGTTCTCCTTGCCATTAACTTTGGTAATGGTCAGTTTAACAGCTTGCGTTCCTGTCTTATCATCACCTTTCAGTGATATCGGCAAGTTAAACACCTCGCCAATCTTATTAACAACAACTGGCAGCGTATATTCCTTCTCCGACTCGGCAACGCCATTAATCTCAACCACGTATGATACTTTTGTCACAGTTGTCGTGCCATTGTTTTGCACAGGCACATTAATCGTTCTTGATTTGTTCAGTTCAAGATAAACATCCCCAAGTGCTGTTGGCATAACCCTGTTAGCAAAGTCTCCTTCTACGGGTTCTATGACGAACTCACTTACATAACTACCGTCTTCATACTTCAATTGGCTACCTCCAATCTCCTCCGGGTCAAAGAATATCTTCTTTGTAGAGACGAAATCACAGTTTACCATGACAAATTTCGTCAATCGGAATAATTCACGTCCCTTAAATGTCGAATTCTTCACCACGACATTCTCACCATCCGGTGTATTATTGTTACCGATTGCCACTGCTCCCTCACAAACAAGCGTTGTATTGTCAATGGTAAAATCCGTACCATATATCCAGAAATCGTACCAGGTGGATTTTGTGGTCAGCGAACCGTCACCAGTAATGGTCAGTGCCCCTCTCGGATTAACCACGTAATGTCCCTCAGTCAGGACCTTATTGGTGCCATATAGTCTGAGTGTGGCATCCTGATCTAATCTGAAGAGGCAACCCGCTTCTCCAGTAGTAGCACAATTCAAGTCAAGATTTCTAAACTCTATCGTTCTGCCATCCTTTAAAATCTTAAAGCTACCAGACTTAATGTCACTGAAATCCGACATTGTATATTTCTTGTTTGTCAGCAGCTGAGTACCCTTATAGGACAAATACGAAGGCTCCTGCACAGGATCACTATACTCAAATATAATCTTCACGCTGTGAGATTCATTACCGATAGTCGTTGTAAGGAGTGCCTCCAACTGACCTTTTGACTGGATGCCAGTAGCATCAAACTGTACTAAAGCTGTTCCGTCCTTATCTGTTGTAAATGTCTTTTCAAGCACAGTCTTGCCATTCATCGGCACGCACTCGCCTCCCATACACCATTGAATTAGCTGGGCATTAAGAGTATTACTGAGGATCTCCAGTTTCGCATTACCTGTCTTCTGGCTTTTATCGAATACCGAGAGAACCAGACCACCCTTAGGATCTGACGACGGATTGGTCTCACATACTATACTTTCTCCCCAGTCATCCTCTTCTGCCTCAAGGGTAAGCGTCATATTATCAGGCAATATCTCTTTATTATACAAGAACCCATAGGTGTTTTTCTCTATACTGCTGTCATACACCACTGCCGTCTGGTCTGCATTAACGATCGCACCACTATTGTTGTCAATAAGCAACGCGACAATGCGTATATTCTTCCTGTCCTGAATATTCTTAGGCAGGATAAAGCTATACTCGTATTCGTAATTCTCACCCTCCTTGATGCTTGTCGGCACGCTTCCCTTCATGCCGTTCACGCCACCATAAATACCTCGGGCCACATCGTTGAACTCCATTTTTACCTTAGCGTCCATTTTTGACCATTCATACATATAGTCAGACGCGGGAAGATTTGAGCCCGAATAGTAATTGTTCTGGACATAAGGTCCCACCTTGTCTTCCACTACGACATAGGCTATACGATAGTCTGTGGACTTGTCGTCGCTGAATCCGAAAGTGGTCTCTGTCTTTACAGTCACTGAAGAGTAGTCCTTAGAAGCATACACAGCTGATGCTGTAATCTTTGCCTCGGCACCGTCTTTCAGGCGCTCTACATTCTCTTTTACCCCTGAATAGTTTGGATCCATATCCAACGTGCGGTTAATGATACAACTTGGGTATAATGAGAACCTATTGGCAATATCACTATAATTCTCCATATTATCCATTTCATCGTTGTTGTGCAAAGCAATGGCGATGAAATTATCAGGATAATCATTGCTGACCCTCTTGATGGTTTCTATTCCCCTTACGCAGTATCCGCACCATGTACCTGTACCTTCCTCCATCACGACCTTTCTTGGGAACGTCGTATTCGGCAGTGTCGTGAAATCTGTGGTAAAGGTGCTGTTAGCCGGATTGGCATCTGCCACGCCATTGACATCCTTCACAGTCAGCGTCAACGTATGTTTACGGCCAATGAGAGACTTCGGTAACTCGATAGACTTCGTTTCGGATCTATTTGTAAGCAAACCGGTATTAACACTTAACTCACCTGTCTCCTGACCGTTATCGATATTCCATGCCAGAGTGTATGAAGTGATGATCTCTGGAGTTCTGTTGACAACTTCCGTCTGGAGGATCAACGTTTTATTCTCCTCTACCAGCTTGGTGCCATATAATGCGATATCAGTTGGGAGGTTATCACCAGATATTCCGAATCTAATAGCCATAGGATGATTCCATTCTCTGTCTTGTAAAGCCAGATTCTCCCACTTACCGGGAACCATCTCATAGTTTGTGTCCGTTCCCATTGCTCTTACCCACAAACCTTCTGGCGCCTCCTGAGTGTCATTCCAGAATTGTATGTTTACAAAGCCGTTTCGACCGTATCCGATATACAGCTCGTCACCAGTTATCTCAAACGGTTCCTCTAAATCAACATGCGTCCAGCCATCCACATTGACATCTACAGGCTGTTTTAACAGATAGTCTACACCAGGCTTGGTGATAAACACATACTCAATGTCGCTATTATAATGAGCAAAAAATTCAATACTGTTGATTTTAAAACCTTTATAAGCAGCGATCATTGCCTCAGGAACATTGATAGCGGCATCGCAGTCGTTTTTTCCACGATTACACCCCACGCCAAATTCCGAGACGTCATCACCATGATAATAGCCCCAAAGCAGATGAACTTCCGGCTCTGGCAGATCTTCTGTCAATTTCCACGCAGACCAGTCAGAGTTTTCGTAGTCCGTCTTTGTTCCCTTGGGAATATGAATCGTAACATTGGGATTCACTTTCATTGCTTCCTCCTTATAACTGATGACAGGTGGAGTCGCCATTGAGAAATAGACATCAGTAAGACTGGGCATTGAGTTCTCATCCCAATCCGGATTACTGTTCATCGTCAGCTTACCAGTGGTCTTAAACGTTATTGTCTTTATGTTTGGACACTGTGATACGCCTCCACAATTTGTCATCGCAAGAGATTTGGGGAATTCAATCTTATCTAACATCTCCAATCCGCCGAAATCAGCATTGATGGAATTGATTCCCTCTCGCAATTCCAGCTTCTCTAATTGACTCGACCCCCAAAAACCAATTATCTCGCTGATACCCAAGGAAAGAGAAGTCATATTCTCTGTGTTATCAAATGTGTCCCATGCCATTCTGCTGACACTATATTCCTCACCTTCGTATTGTATTGCAGCAGGCACATTTATGTCACCTGTGTATCTCCCGGAAAGAGAGCGGAGCAGTTCCGCCTTATTCTTACTTCTTTCCTTATAAATATAATATGTCAATCCGTCAATTTCATGAACGCCCAAATCCGTTATATTCTTATAATAAGAGTCCAAAGGATATTTTACAAATCGAATCAGATTCTTTTCCACCTTCAGTTCAATATAATAATCTGAGGAATTTCCGTCGGCCATCCATTCATGAGTTTCCCCCATTCTATAAATTGGCAGGACCCTGTAACTGCCTTCTGCAACATCACTTTCGATAGAAACAGAGCCATTGAACCATACTTCCTCACCTACCTGGAAGTCGTTTTTCTCTTCCCACAGTACCTTTACCAGTCCTTTATCGTCATACAGTCCAAGACCTATGTTTATAGAGGTTGCTTCCAGAATGTCGCCTGCGAGATTACCACTCACGTAAATAGACGGGAATGGTCCGTTCAAATACTTTATATAATATGTCTCTTCGTTACTATAGAGCTGTTTCACCAGCACTTTAGGAAGATCCGGATTATTTACATCTATCGGACGGATACCGATGGTTGCACTCTGGTCGTTGTTATACGTACCGCCTCCAGTAACAAGATTAGTAAGCGCAAAGTAACCGTCGAAATTGCCATTCCATCCCCAGTTGATATAGAACTGCCCATCTTTATATCCATGAACGATGAATGTATGGCCTCCGTTTTGGTCATAGCCGTTGTATATGACTGCTCTCTGATTAGCGAGTTCATCGTATATCAGGTCGTCCCAATCTTGTTCTGTGTAATCCGAGCGTTGTACAAAACGTGCAGACTGACTGTATCCGAATACCTTTGAAAGAGCTATCGGTTCCATTGCTGGAGAAGCGCCTGACTCATATTGCCCATAGTTCATCTGTACCGCCTGACCACAATACAGCATCAGTCTGGCGATATCATCATTTGTCATATTATCCCAGTCGAACTGTGTAGGTTCCAACTTTGGCATGTGCACATTTATAGACCAAGAGTCGTATTCTTCCACCTCCCTGGTTTTCCCTACAGGCCACTTGTTATAGTTTATCACCTGAGCCAATGCCGTAGCTACACAACCTGTAATACAATTCGTTCCTCCATACATCGGACACTGTGAGTTATAAGGCTCTCCCTGCCCCCACTGCGTAGTGATAAATGGTGTTATATTGGGGTGCTGAGTCCTTGCAATCCTTGCTTTTGAGGGATTAGAAACCAGTCGCTTAGCCACTTCGTTATAATAGTCGAGCAGCCATTTCACATTGCTTGGCGCAGAAGAATACTCCAATGAGCCTTTCTCGGAATAGCCAAGGATATCTGGCATCTGGTCGTCCGCAGAAACGAGCACGAAACCGTCGCCTTTATCGGAATTAAAGATATAAAATCCATCTGGGTTTAACACTTTGGCCTTCGAATCGTTTCCTCGTGCCTTAGCCATCGAGCTCACTAAATTCTTGCCAATCATAAACTGCTGGGCTTTCTGCAAAGCCTGCTGTTCTGTGATCCTCTCTGCACTTGCCGTGACGATGCAGGCAAATACGATTAATAGAAATGTAAATATCCTCTTCATCGCTATCGGGTTTTATGAATATTATAGTTTAGTTAAACGTATGTACTATCCTATGGCTATCGTGTATTTCGACATGAACGATGCGCCTGGTTGGAGATGATTCATTAGGGGCTTGTCCTTGAACTCACCGTCAAATCCTCGAGGGTCGCCGATGCCGTACCAAGGTTCGATGCAGACGAAAGGCGCCTGCTTGCCGTATGGACTCCAGAAAGCCACGACGGGCGTACGGAACTCTACCGTCACCTCAGCCTCGCCAGCCTTGTTGAGCAGCTCAGCACGATGCAATTGGCACTTATGCACTTTGATAGAGTCGTTGCGCCAGGTGTTGTCAGTGAACTCTATCATTCCATTCTCAGCCTCGACGAAAGGCACCTCGTCCATCTCATGCGAGCTGTCAGGATAGCTATGGAGTGCATCCATCGGGTCGGCATTGTCCAGTCGGATACGGCCTTGCTGGTCGTTGCCAGGCTTCATATCGGGAACGTTGAAGGCAGGGTGGCCACCTATCTGGAAATGGATCTCTCGCGTGTCTGTATTGTGTACATGCCATATCACGCCGATCTTATTATCGTCGAGAACATAGCTTACTGACAGCGTGAAGTCGTAAGGATAGACCTCTTTTGTCTTCTCCGACGACTCCAGAGCCAGCGTTACCTTACGGTCGTTCTTTGAGATAAGCGTGAACGTTGCGTCGCGTGCAAAACCATGACGGGGGAGATGATACTCTTTGCCGTCAACACGGTAGGTCTCGTTATTCACACTGCATACAATGGGGAACAGTATCGGTGAGCGACGCCCCCAATACTTCGGGTCTGCCTGCCACAGATATTCCTTGCCGTTAGCATCCTTGATACTCTGGAGCTCTGCTCCCTTCTCTGATACGATGACCGTAAGACAGTCGTTTTTTAGTTCTATCATAATTTCACTATTTTTTTGCCATTAATAATATATACGCCCTTTGGCAAGTTCTCGGTCGAAGTACCTTGACTTCCCACTTTCTGGCCCCTGATGTCGTAGATGTCAGAGGTCTTCCTTTCTGTCGTGATGACATCAATGTATGATGGTGTTAAGGTCTCTCCTATCTTGCACTTTGCAGCATTGATAATCTTTCCAGTATCCTTATTTACGATAAGTGCAACTACGCTCAGATTCTCTTTATTCTGAATAAGTTTGTTGTCCTTTATGTCAGCTAAGAATGAGCCTTCGACTGGCACACCTGCCGTGAAAGGCCCTGTGAGCGAACCTGGTACGCCCTTATATGCATCCCAAGCCGCAACAGGAACGTTGTAGTACTTCTGGCCATAGATTAAAGGTGGAAGTTTGGTGAGTTCCTCCAATCTTCTGTCATAGATTTCTTCAATGCCCGAATATACGTTGTTTTGTGCCCACTCATCTCCTTCGCCACTCATGCCGTCTTCTATCAATACGTATGCTATTTGGAATGGCAGTTCTGTGGCATTTAATTCAAAGGTTGTACGAGTCTGAATGTTTATGGCTTCATGCGATTCATCATTCCACTCTGCTCCAACCTCTATAGAACCAGGAATTTTGACATCATACGCTTCTTTTACGAATTCTCCCAAGTCACATTCAAAAAATGGAGTCCATGCATTATTGATGGCATTTCCTTGACGATTAATTACCAATGATGGATATGCTCCACCACTTAGCGTTCTAACGTCATCATATTCAGGAATGTACATTGGGTCATTCGCATTCATACTACATCCATGGACACATATTGTAATCAGACTATCACCAAACTCTTTCCGAAATTCATCCATAACCATATTAGCCTGAGTAGAATAACCGCACCAGGTTGCGGTAAACTCCTCCAGAACAACATTTGTAGGACTCTTTTGACGGGAAACATAAAGGTCAACGTTAGCTGAGTTATCGTTAGACTCATTAGGCACACCATTAACTTCCGCTATTTGAATCGTTCCATGGCGGAACTCTGCTTTTGTTCCTACATTTACTGGAAGCAAATAATTAAAAGTACAATATGGACTCATGGCTACTGGTATCCTAATCCTTCCGAAATCACCATCTGCGATTATTCCCGATGCCATTTCACATCCGTCATTGCGTATTGTAATTGGTATCCTTACAGTCGAATTTGTCAATGCATATACAGGGGGAATGGTCGAAATACTAACAGCGTTTTTCTTTATCGCATTACCACCGAAAAGAATCCTTAAATCCAGATTGCCTTGCAAATCATCAAATCTGTCTATCCATTCAGACATACTTTCGGTTTTGAACCACAGCGCATTCTCACGCGTTTTTTCACTGAAGATGACAGGTGTTGATGATCTGAAAGTATTCATATCCACAATATCAAAAGAATAGCCAATATAAATACCGTCCCCTGGTATCGGATATTGTTGATGGAAAACCATCTTATTCCATTCGTCTATCTTTAACTCATCGTCAGGAAAACAGATATTTGCAATATCCGGTTCTTCTCCGCTTGCAGGGAGGTGGCTAGACAGCCATACTTTAATATTAGCCATCCCCGATGTCGAGCCATAAAATCCAACTCCGTCAATGGTTGGCACCTTCTCGCCAAAAAGATTAGCAGGAATGAATGTCGCTGCATAATAGCGTTCTTCTTGATGTGTTCCTTGCATATATGATCCCTCATCAGAGTTGTTCCACCATGCTTGTCCATCAGATAGTTCTATGTCATCACCCAAGAATGCTTCTGTTTGCCGATGAACAAACTTGATAATGACCGACTGAGACACATCGTTCACTGTCGCAGTCAATTTAGCTTCCAGAATTCCAAATTGCTGAATGTCATTAGCCTTTAGTAATACGTCTATTACGCCATTCGCATTTGATGAAAAAGTAATGGTCTTGGAATTTTCATTTACCTCTAAATTCTCACCTCCCATTTCCCATGTAATAGACGATGATCCAAGGGTATTCGTCAATATTTCCAAGTTTGCTGTTCCTGAAATCTTATTTCTATTAAATGAACACAGCTTCAAGCCATTGGGAGTAAGATTTGTGCCTATTGTCAGGTTATCCTCTGCAATTCCTTTGGATTTCCATTCTGCGATTTCGCCCGATGTCAGGCGCTTCCCTTCATTGATAAACTCAAATTCGAGATTCTCAATACTTTTGTCATAGGTGATATTTGTCTGACAGGCATTCATTATTTCACCTGTACTCTTGTCGATAAGTAATGCTACAACTCGGAAATTATTCTGATTATATGTAATCCAGTCCCATTTGGGTTTTGGAACATTAAATGTGTACTCATAATTATAACTCTTTCCGCTTTCAATCGTCGAAGGCAGGCTTCCTTCAATGCCTCTGGCATCGCCATAGATACCTCTTGCCACACAGTCAAATGTCATCTCCACCTGCTGTCCTTTGTGAACCCAATCGTTCATCCAGTCATTTGGATTATCCGGCTTACTCGGATTGGAATACATGCTGTTGTCTTGTGTATAAGGTCCGACATTATCTTCTAACAACACGAATGCAAGGCGGAAATCTTCATTGGAAGAATTAAAACCAAAAATACTCTCTGCATTTACTTTGATGGCAGACCTGTCTGGCTTGGCGTATGTTGCTGTCGCATCAACAATAGCTGTTGCAGCATTCTTCTGAGCCTCTACTATGGGCTTGATGTCTGTATAATACGGACTGAGATTGGTTATGCGATTAATATAACTATTTGGGAAACATAGCAACCTATTTGACATATAACCGTAATTCTCTGCCCCTTCCATTTGATCCGAAGCATGCAGGTCTATGCCAATGAAGTTATCTGGATATTCACTTGTCAGACGTTTGATACTTTCGATTCCTAATACATTCTGGCTATTTCCTATCCATGCAAAGTTCTCCATAACAATTCGGCGTGGGAAAAAAGTGACTGGAGCAGGCTCTCCCTTAGGCTTTATACCGATGACGGCCATTTGATAGTTATTATAGGCACCAACAGCAGGACTAAAGCCGTCGAGGACGTAATAACCATCAGCTCCGCCATCCCATCCCCAGTTGACATAGAAATGGTCGTTGGCATAGCCACAGAGTATAAAGGCATGGCCGGACACTTCGTCGTTGCCACAATAATAAATCGGCCTTTGGGCAGCTAACTCTTCGTAAAGGATATCATTCCATGTATCATCAGCATAATCGCTTTTGGACACAATTCTTAAATTCTCTTCATAGCCGAAATACTCTTTTAGAGCATTCGCAGGATCTCCTGCACTTGACTCTTTAGGACCATAGTTCATCTCAACCGCCTGACCGCAATAGAGCATTAGCTTAGAGAGATTAGCCTTGTTAAGGTGTCCCCATGTGAATGTCGTAGGCTCGAGTTCCGACATTGATACCTTATTCGTAAATGTCGTATAGCCTGGTATGGGCTTTGTCACTTCGTTCGGCCAGCAATAATAGTTCATTATCTGTGCCATTGCGGTAGCCACACAACCCGTCACACATCTTGCTCCATTAACTCGCGGACACATGGCATTGTAGGGTGTGCTCTGCCCCCAAGTAGTAGTTACAAACGGAGCAATGGCTGGTTTCACAGCTCTTGTCTTGTTTCTAGCAGGCAGAGGGCTTTCGCTCTTCGCCATCTGCTCATAACAGCCAAGCAGCCATTTCAGTCCGCATGGTGCAGCCTCCATCTCTATCTTGCCATGCTCCGAATAACCAAGTATCTCTGGCATACGGTCATCGCCTGCAACGATGACAAAACCGCCGTCTTCTGCGTTAAAGACATAATAACCTTGTTGTTTTTGTGCACCATTATCGCGACCGCGTGACTTTTCAGGATTTGCAAACTGCTTGCCCTTCATAAACTGCTGGGCTTTCTGCAAAGCCTGCTGCTCTGTAATCCTCTCTGCACTTGCCGTGATGATGCAGGCAAATACGATTAATAGAAATGTAAATATTCTCTTCATCGCTATCGAGTTTTATGAATATTATAGTTTAGGTTGCAAAGATAAGCAATTATTTGCAAACAAAGAAATAAAATAGGGAGAAAATCCATTTTTTGTTTACCATCAACCGCGCCAACCAGTATGGTATGCCTCTTGATTCAAAATATAGAAGCCTTGCCGGTTCCAACAGTTGATGACAGCCGCTCTTTCTTTGTTGCATAGCTTGCGGATAAATATGCACAAACGCGCATGATTATGTTAAAACAACATAAATTATTGCATATATATGAACAAAGCGACGAAAAAATGAGTATATTTGCAAAAACGATAAACGTTTAACAACTAATTCAAGGAGGATTGCTTATGTCAACTAAGAACGAGACCCAAGAAATCAAGAAGAGTGCCGAAGCAAACGTCGGCACAAGTTCATTACCAGGATCCATGCCGTCTATCTGGTACACATAGGAGACGCTTATCACAGGGGGACGGTTCTTTTGTTACATGCGTTATAACAAAAGAACCGTTTTTGTCATGTTTACTTGTAGTAGCCGATGCGGATGTAGTGGCGCGGAGGCTCGAGGGGATTCCAGGAGATGTGCAGCCAACCGTTGCCGGTGAGGAGCTGGTCGGTGTGCTCGCAGATCTTGAGAAATTCAACGAGATTCCAGAACTGCGAAGGGTCTTTCGGGCGGATGTCAGCAGCCTGGCCGAGCAGGTGCTGGGAGGTACGCACGCCCCCTACCCTCTGGTTGACTTATGACATCATTGTTTCTTTATGATTCTGATATACTGATCGAGGCCGAAGATTGAGCCTGCCAGCAGGAACGACTGCGCTACGTAATAGAGCAGCCCGTTTGCCACATCGTCAATCTTGACCACCTGATACGTCACGAGTGCGATACTGCTCACGATGAGCAGCACCGCACAGGCATACTGAGAGATTTTGAAGCCTTTCTGGTTATCCATGGCGAACTTCAATTCTTCTACATCATTGTCGCGCCTCCGGCACCAAGCAGCAGGGTGACTACGTAACTAATGATCTGAAGGATCTTCCTAAATGTCTTGTTCATAAATCTAACTGTTTTAAATGGTGAATAATTAGGGTTATTTCGTGGCCGAGACCACTTCTCTATTTGCCTACAAAGTTACAAAAAAATCTTGAGAAATCCAAAGATAATCACAATTATTTTCGTTCATAAAATGACGAAGTATGAATACAACACTTTCACTTGAAAACATTCTCCACATGCTGAGCGGATTGAGTCTGAGCAACCGCCAGTGGCTGGCGGAGCATCTGGTTGAACCAGAGGAATTGGAGCAGGCCAAGCAGCGTAAAAGCGACGAACAGTGGCTGAAGGAGCTTCAGGCTCTGCATTATGAAGGTGAACCATCTGTCGAGGAGAAGAAACGTTTCCTCCGTGAGAGCAGACATTTCTGAAATGAAAATGATTAATAAAGACTATTCCCATCCTCAATATAACGTTTTCTATACAAATTGAATAGTATTCTGCACAGAAATCGTGTTAATTTCCTCAAAAATGCAGTTTATTGAATTATTTTTTGTACCTTTGCCCCGAATATTCAACACAAAAACGTATTTATCATGGCCAGACCTATCAGAGAAACCCCCGTGCTGAAGGGCGAGGATGCCTT
>JAEEGL013578521.1_pt1 | contig 18496 bp, 11 predicted proteins | sample 9134231 | NCBI WGS metagenome assembly JAEEGL01 (sample SAMN16246548, study PRJNA631951) | gut metagenome | biome: gut microbiome; feature: rumen; material: fiber-attached | host: Bos | place: Iran: Karaj | collected 2018-10 | reverse complement strand
TGCAGTATAATCTATCCTCTTCTCAACATCATATTTAAAGTCCACACATAGAATTCGTTGTGTTTTGTTCTGAATTCTAATATCTAGACCTTCATCCCATGTGACATCTTCCATAGGACATGAACAAAAAAACACGGAAAAAATCAAAAAAATCAATATTTTTTTCATGGTTGATTTAATAATATAAATTATTAGAGATATTGTACTTAGATGAAAGTGCTGTATTCAGCAAATGTAAATCAGTTACCGAACCCTCCATACAACTTAAAAATTGTAACGGAGTTATATCTTTATTGTCTAACAATTTTTTTGTTTTTATAGGCTTAAACCAATAATCATCAGGTAAATATGATCGAGAAAGTTTTTTATTCGCCATATAGAATCCCATAGCAAAACCCCAAGTTTCACCGACACCTATATATCCGGAATATTGAGAGTCACTGTCTGATTTCCCATATAAAGAATTATTTCTTAGTTCTATAATTCCGTCAATATATTTGTCCCAGTATTTTTTTCCAACCTTTTTGAAATGCATTGAGTGAGACAATTCGTGACAAGTGCATTCATACAAAGAGTAGGCATCTCTACCTTCTGCCCCAACAACTATGTCAGGAGCCAATGCGGTAAGAGCAGGTATTAGCTGATCAACAGCTCCTGCTCCCAGTCCTAAAGCAGCTCCCATAACTGCTTTTACCTTAAGCTTTGATGCTGTGTTGTGTCCAAGCATAGCGGCACTTCCTTTCCCTGAATTATCAAGCACCCAAAGCCTCATGTCTGAAGGGATGTAAGATTCGAAATTCTCATACATATAATATGTGGCATTATTCACAAGGCAATGTGCCCACATCTCCGACCCTTTGTTGAAAGCATGGCTGTAGCCTTTGTTTGAGTGTTTGCCCATGGCACATAGTCTTGCATTTGCAAAGACGCTCCACGATCCAATTTTGAAATCTTTCTTGTTGTCAAAATAAATCCAATAATGTGGGTCTGTTCGGAATGTGGCTTTGGTGAAATAATAACCGTCCCTGTCGGTGTAGACGTGGAACCACTTCACAAACTTGCCCATTCTGACTGCGATACCTGAGACTCCTTCATATTTGCCTGTCACATCATTGTAAACTGTGAATGTTCCACAAGGGGAATGTTTGGCTCTCAATTCATCCTTCACCAACATATCCCCATTGCCTGAATGCTCATAAGCGGCATCTTCCAACTCTCCCAATGAGAAGGCGTTGCCTGCCAGACGTGTCTCCACCTCATCCTCGTCATCAGGAATATAACAAGTGTCGAGAATCTCATACTGCACATCCGGAAAATCATAGCCTACAGGCACTCTGGTATATTGCCAAGTCGGCTGGTCTTCCGGAATAGATGGGTCGTGATAGTAGTCGCCCCATTGCTCCACGTCGTAGTCCAAAGGGTAGCAGAACAGATCTAATTTTTCTCTGTCAAGACGGTTGATGTCTGCGGAATCTTTTGGCAGAAAACGAACGTAAAGATGAGTAGGCTGCAACATATCCACAGAACGTGTCGCCACTCCTGATGCTCTACATAGCGAATCATATGCCGCCTGCATATTCTTCAAAGAATAAGGATTGTTGAGCTTCTTGCCCAAGATGATGGTGTTGCCAAACGTCTCTTTGTCAACCGTACCCTTTTCGATAGCCCCCAAATCATCAGAGGATTCCTTTACTAACTCATCCTTGCAGGATGTCGTCGCACCAAAAACTGAAAACAGACAGAAAACATTTACCATAAGTTTTGCACTGTTTTTCGTCAGACTAAAACTTCTTAAAGTTGCCCCCCACATTTTTCCAGAGGCAAATTTTTCGCTTAATTTTACCATACTTTTATTTTGTTTCTGTTAAATCGTTTGCAAATATAGCAAAAAATTCTTTTGAGATGTTAAACACAAGTATTAAATCTGTCTGTTTTTTAATTTTTGTTAAGAATAATATTTGAACATGTAAGAAATAAGGACTTTGCAAGTGGATTATTAGTCGTAAACATTCTATAAAATTAAAACAATGATAACGAAATAGAAAGGATTATTTCGCAAATCATAATTATATTTTTTTCCTCTTTTCTCGGTATTGCCCAAACCACACAAGGGCCTTACCTTTGCATCAACTTAAATGGGGTATTTAAGTGTAATAATTTGTTTTAGTTTTGCTTTCCACAAGTTGTCAGTGATTGACAACTTGATGGGTAGGCAGAGTGATGCGGAAAAGAGTAGTTTAAGGCGGAAAACCAAAAAAGGACAGATAGTGTTGTTCATATTTATAATTAGAATTAAGCAAATCTTGTTACTTGCATGGACAACCATCCAGATGATGGTTGTCTTTGTGAGTGATGTTGTTAAAAGTATGACTTTTAATGAATTGGGAGAATAGTGGAAGAGGTATAAAAAAGTAGGCTGTGAGATATTCACAGCCTTTGAAAAATATTTAATACACGAAAGATGAAATTACTATCCGCTATTTAGGCAAAACTGTTATTTCAAATCCTATTCTGTTAAATTCTTTTTTATAATCTTCAAATGAAGATTTCTTTTTGTTATAGATGATTGTCACAGTCTGATCTGGAACAGATGTCTCTATCGATTTTGTTCCTTTTACAAAGCGAACATTCGATTTGATTTTGTTTTCACATTTCGAACAACGCATAACGGGTTGTGTTGTCACAACCAATGTGTCTAATTGGGAACTCTTTGCGTCGTCCTCAGCATATACGTGTGTCATAACAACGCTTAATGCACCAATAAAAAAAAGTTTTTTCATATCCTTTTAGTATTAATTTGTTTTCTCTCTTTTCTTAAAATTGAATCGCAAACCTGCGTAAGCCATAGCTCCATGTGTCGGACCCCATACCTGCGTCGCATCAAACTGATCACTCCAAGGATTTGAAGCGGATATGATAGGATCTTTCATCTTATAAGCAGTCAGGTTTTCTCCTCCGACATATACTGTGAAATGACGGAACTCTCTGGATATTTGTGCCTGTAATTGGAAGAATGCAGGATAAGTTGTCTGGTTATACAATTTACCTTTTCCATTAATCTGACCTGTTATGTCAAAATGCCAGATGTCAAGATTTGATTTAAAACCGAGTGTAAGCAATCCTTTTATACGTGAAGTGAATGGTTGAGTGCAAAGCATACCATCAAAGGTTGTACGGACATCATTAAAGCGACATGCCGCAGTCACGTCCAAAAAGTCTCCAAATGGATATGTCGCATCCACCTGTATTGTATGACTATAGTTTTTTCCATCTAAATTTTCAAATGAGACGGTATGTTCGCCATTTTTTCCGTCGACGTTCACAACCAAACTATTTTGAAAATTAGTAAAATAATATTCTGCGTTCACCTCCAGATTTTTGTTGTGAATTGGGAATGTGAAATTAGTGGAGAATCCATAATTCCATGCCTCTTCCTGTTTTAGGTTTTTCTCAAAGTAGAAATGTCTTCCGGATGCCAGCAGATGGGAATTTTCCGCCAGACAGTGTGGTGTTCGTCTTCCTTTTCCAGTGGAAGCTCGGAATGTGACTATGTCGGATGGGGAATATTTGAAATGGACACGTGGTGTGAAAAAACCGTCGTCATATTTTGATGAATAGTCCCAGCGTACACCAACCATGGCAGTAAATTTACGGTGCAGTTTGTATGTGTATTGGGTATATATTCCAGGAACGATCTCTTTGTCTATGCTTTTATCAGACAAAAACAAAGATGAGGCTTCATCATATTTGTCGCAGTTAAGAGAGATTCCTGACGCAAGATTATGTCTTGTTGAAAAATCTGCCTCATACAGAAGTTGTGCATAACCGTTTTTCTGCACAACATTGTAGTAGGAATGGCCAAAAGCATTATCGGCGTCGTGCCATGATCCGTGTAAAATAAGGGCTACAGAGGCATCCTTTTCTGAGTTCAGGAACAAGGCATTCTTCCATTGGAACGCATATCTGTTCGTCTCTATACCTACATGATAAAGAGGTATGTCACTGTTGTTTTCATCTGAGCTTATCATGCCACTTTTACGTTCATCTCGGAGAATATTGAACAAAATTTGGCTAGCATACTTTTTAGAGATATATGCCCATCTGTGAATCAGATTATATTGTCGTTGACGGGGCATATCCATGAAATTGTCATTATTACCATCATGCTCCATTTGCTGGTTTTCGAAATGAAGCATCAGGTTTGTAGACAAACGGTCGTTGAGATGAATATTGCCATCCACGTTAGCCTCGTATTTTAGGTTTGAATTAACAAACAGATTTCCGTTTATGCTTTCCTCATCTTTAGGTTTCTTGAGTTCTATGTTGATCTGTCCTGTGGTGCTTTCGTATCCATTTTTCACACTTGATGCACCCTTGCTCACTTGAATGGATTGCATCCATGTGCCCGGTATGTAACTAAGGCTGTACGGTATGGCGGCTCCACGCAGGTTAGGGACATTTTCTATCAGCATCTGAACATACTTTCCGTTCAAACCAAGCAGTTTAATCTGTTTAGCTCCCGTCGCCGCATCGCTATAAGAGGCATCGACGGAAGGGTTTGTTGTGAAGGATTCTCCCAGATTACAACAGGCTGCACGGACCAATTGTCCAGTGCCGATAAAATCAACGTTGTCAACCTTTTCTTTCTTTTCGTTTCCACTATATGCTTTGATCACAATCTCTTCCAGATCAACAGAGGAATCAATCTCATTGTTTTGTCCCCAAACGCATGTGTGGGGTATAGTGAGAAAGAGTGCGTATTCTAAAAATCTTTTCAAATTATTTTTCATATCCATAATTTAATTTTCTATAATGAAGTGATGGTGTTATTGTTAGAACAAGACAAAAATTGATCCGTTAATCCATTGTTCATTGTGAATGTCAGACTGTGGGGAAATCATCGGACAAATCGAGTTGAAGCCGATTTCTTTTGTATATTCCACATCATCAAGTCTGTTGCCGGAGATGTTCATATACTTCAGACGCATTCCTATTCCTAATTTTTTGAAATAGTAGATGTAGGTCAAGTCTGCTGCAAACATGTCATATTCAGAGGCATAGTATGCGTAAGGAGCAAAACATGTCTGGAAATCAAGATGTTGGATGCTCGTTGTCTTTATATCTACGTCGTATTCGTGCAGCTTGACTTTTTGATGCCCCCAGTTGAAACCAGCAGAGAGTTCATGTTTTTTTGTGGATAGTTTATAGTCGAAACGAGGTATGTTTATCATGTTTTTATTTGCGACGGAAAAGTCGTAAAATGAGTTCTTTTCACTTCTATAGAAATATCCTATTCCATATTGGATACCCAGTATGTGGTGTTTTCCAAGTGAAACAGAATATCTGAGTGCGTTTAATCCTTGTCGTGTCAACAAGGTATAATATTGGTTTTCTGCTATTTGTCTATAATCATAAGAAGACGTTGCGGTGTTTGTGATAAATTTTTCAAATACACGTTCGTAGCCTAATCTTTTTTCAAGATTGTTGTCGCTCAACAATGTGACCACGTTATTTCTGTTGATTTTCCATTTAAATTCAATCTGAGGTGTGAGAGTAGTTGTACGGATGCCATACGGACTTGTAAAGTCGCTTTCCTCAGCATTCATTTTGTTTATGTTCCATCCTAAATTAATGGTGGTGCATACAGTTTTTTCTGTTGGCGACGCATATGAAATGTGGGATTTGAATCCGTTGACGTAGTACATTCGTTTTCTGCCGCCGGAAACGGTGCTCCTTTTACTGTCGTAGAGTCCGAATCCATACAATGTGAAGAAGCGTTGTTGTTCGCCTGGTCTCCAATAGCTGACGCTCTCATGCTCTTTGTTGCGTAGATATTTGGCTTCCGCCATCAGACGTTGTCCTTTAGGAGAGATATATCCGGCGTCGAAACCGAGTTGAAGGAAAGTCGTGTTGTTTTTTAGTCGTGGATCAGTCATTCTGTAGGCCAATTCACCGTCGAATTGTGCGATGACACCAAAATAAACCTTACCGAGGTTTACGCCGTAGCCACCTTCTATGCCGTAGTATTCGTATTTGCTGTCTCCACCAGTCGAATCGGTCAACGTGTATGGCCAGTAAAGTTCGGGAAAACGCATCGCGCTCCAACTGATTTCTTTATGTGTTCCCCTTGCATATTGGATAGTTCCATATAATGTCCCATGTTTACTGAAATTGTGGCATCCGTGTCCGAATAATCTCCAGTCTTCATTGGATTTTCCTTCGTATGGGATGAAGTCACCGTCTGTTTTTCCTTTGCCGTAGGAGGTCAGCACGATATTCTGTTTGTCATGAGGATAAAAAGTCGACGGTAGGGAAGAATCTCTTTTTGTTTTCATCGAATCTGTTTCATCATTCTTCATTGCGTGATAAACAGGATGTTGTCGCAGAGAGGAGGTTATTCGTGCGTCGACGGAAGACGACAATTCCGACCATCTTTTTTCTGATGGGGAAAGAGAGTTGGTTTGCCATTCATATATAGATGCGTCCTGTCCGTAAATAGGCAAAACGAATGTCGAGAAAATGGCTAATATTATGTATGATAGTACTTTTGTAATCATTTTTCTTCTGTTTTTTTAGTTTTTCCGACAGTCATAACCATTTCCATTCCAAAAAATGGATTGCTCCATTCACGTTTTGTCGTCGAACTTTTATCGCTCACATATTTAGGATGAACGTCTAAGATTCCATTGACGAAGAAGGATAATTTGACTCTGTCGTTCAATTCTTTTGTCGCTTTTATATTCCAAAGAAGATAAATGGGTTTTTTATCTGTTTCGTATGAGCTTGTTGTGCTTTGTCTGCGAAGCTGAAACCATTGTGCATCATCTTTCGAATTGATTTTTGACAGTTCCTCATCAGTCACATTGTGTATGTTTCCATTAAAATCCATGTAGGCGTATGGCACTTTTTTATAGATGCCATCGAAATTGTCTGTCTTTTGTTCTGTTTGGAACCACACAAGCTGGAAGAAGTTTGTGAAGATGAGTCTGAACTTTGGAATATGAGTGTTAAACCAGAAGTTTGTATTGAATTGCTGTTTTATGGTTTTGCTGTCCAGATCATATAATCCGACGTATGGATACATACTGTCACCCACTTTGCTGTTTGGATAAAAGTAGTCTGGTTGATTGGTGCCATACGTTGTTTTATAATATGCACCGTTAACTTCCAGATTGGTTTGGATAGCTTTTATTTTAGGGAAAATCATACGGTATTCTACACCGTTCTTCACGATTTTCTTGCTGTTCATCACTTGTCTGTATGCAGTGAATTCGCTGAATGAAGACGCTACGTAATCCTCCTTGTCTGGTTTTTTGTTGGAGATGTCGGCATCTTCTTTCAATTGATTGTAGTATGGGTATGTCACGGGAGAATAGAATGTGAAATATTCGAAACCGCTGTTGCTGAATTCGTGGAAAGCAGTTAGAGATATTTCGAAATCTTTGTATTTAGCATCGTATCCGACCTCCACTTTTTGGTTTTTGTTCTCTCGTATTTCTTTGTTTGTCGCGTCGTAAATCTGAGTGTATGTGATCAGATGTCTGTATTCAGGATTGTTTGTGTAGGCGTTCAACACCCAGAAATCCTTGTATGTTTTGTCGGGATATAGGTAGTCCAGAGTAGGAAGTTTGTTTTCCTCTCCGTATCCTAATCGGAAGTTGCTTCTGAAGTTTTTGCCGAATAGATAGCTGAAATTAAGACGTGGTTCGGTAAGGACTTTGTGGCACAATGCATAGTCATCAGGAAGATTCAGCATTTCAGTGAGACGTCCTCCAGCCTCCAGTTTGATTGATTGGGTCGACGTGGGTCTGAATGTCAGAACAGCTTGCAGATAAGCTCCGAACACTTCCAACGCAGGGATGCTCCAATTGGGGCGTGGACGCATATATGTGTTGTTGCCTGGGAACGGAGGCATCTCAGGATTCTCGATGACTGCACCGTCTCCTTTATTTTTGCTTGAATGAAAATCAGCACCGTATTCAAGATTGAGATTCCATTTTTTATTGAAGGAGAAACGACTGTTCAAATTGAGCTGAGTGTAGAAATTTATGGGAGTATTTTCCACATAATAGTCGCTGTAGTACATAGTCGGAAGATAGTAACCTTCGTGTTCACCCTCGTCGTAGGATTTTGGCATACTTTTGGGATTAGCTGTGATCACACAGTAGTGACGGTCTATTCTGTCGTCGACGCGATTGATGGAGTTGATCCATTCGATATTATCGATCCAAGCCAAGCCAAGATTCAGTTTGCCTTTCACCATAAGGTCTGTTTTGTTGTAGTCAGCCTTATAAGTCTCGTTGTATTCGTAGGTAAGCTCATCCTTCTTCATTTTATTGGCAGAAATGGTCTGGGCAATTTTTGCGTCCAAATCCAACGAATAGCTATCGCCCAATTTGAATTTGTTGTTGTAATAAGTTTGGGCGGTGATACGTGTGAATTTATCCATCTCGTCACGTATATCATCCACTGCGTGCAGATAGTCAGCGCCTGCATAAAGAGTTCCGGCCTTATCTCCAAGTTTAAAGCCTTTTCCTGCATACACAAGTTTATTTTTCAAATCCAATTTAGTTCTGATACGAAGAGGAGAGACTCCGGATTTGGAGTTTACTTTGATCAATCCGCTCGACAAATTGCCATAACGCGGGGAACTGATTCCTTTTGTATATTCGATGCTATGGATATGGTCGGTCGACACATATCTCAGATCAGAACCGGAGTTGATGCTCGAACGGTTTTTTATTTGGCTGTCACCGCTAGATCCATCGCCTCTGTTTGATGTTACTCCAACCATTTGTGTACGGAGTCCGTCGGATGTCTGAGGCACACCATCAGAAGTTAGACCGATTCCTAAAGATGTATTCTGGTCGCTTCCTGCCTGACGGTTTGTGTTGAGGGAGAATCCAGTCAAAGAGTTTTGCTGATAAAGGTTTCCTGGCAACAGAATCATCACATCGGAAAGAGAGACAGGTTGAACATATTCTATGGCAGTCTCGTTCACTTCCAGTTTATTGCGTTGAGCCTGTTTTGCCATCACGGTGACTTGCTCTAATTCGTAGACGGCATTTTTCAGTTTGATATTTATGTTTATATCCCCGTTTGTTATAGTCACGGTTTTCTTAGCGTCGACGTAGCCGAGGTTTTGTGATTCAATTTTATAAGTTCCTACTGGTATGCGTTTGAATTCAAAATGACCGTTCCCATCGGCCACTGTGTTCATTTGCAGCTCTTCAATGGAAACATAAGCGTAGGGGATAGGACCATCGTTGGATGTTATGTTTCCGCTTATTTTGTAGTATTTGTTATGATTGCTGCCATTTTCTATGGCTTGAGAAAAGACATTAAGCAGAGAACCGTATAAGAGTATGATGCTCAATGTAAGTATTTCAAGAGTTTTGTAATTCGACATTATATCAATAGTCATTTTTGAAAAATCCGGAATGAAAACTTATTTCATTCCGGATTCGAGGTAGTTGAAAAAAATGGTTTTTACATCCCCGAGTTATACACTCAGATTATTTTCTCCATCCTTCAGGATAACTGACATAATCTTTATGAGGCGAAAGGATTTCGCAGTCTACGGACGAGTCGTTGGTGTCAGCATATCCGTCCTTATCGTTTCCTTTACGTTTTACTAGCAAACCACTGTGGCATCCCTTTACCAATTGCTCTCCACGGTCGACAGTTTGAGGAAGAGGGTTTGTCACGATACCAGAAGGAATGTGACCTGTTGTGATACCATCCAAGATCATAGAAGCAGGTACACTCAACATTTTGATTTCTACGTTGTTGTTGTCTTTGTCCTGTACAGTGGCAACTCCAGAGTGTTCAGCGAAGAATTCGTCAAGAGTTTCCTGGTTTCCGTTCTTCATCTTGAAGATGAAAGCATTGTAGAAACCTCTTGGATGCTGGTAGAAACCACCGATTCCGCCAAGGTCATCCTCTGCAGGATAAATTTCCTTCACGTTTGGAACGTTTGGATTATCGACGTCACTTGTATAAATTTGTGGATCATAGATTTCGTAGTCTGCACCACTCAAATCAATGGCATTGTCGTATGTGTATCCATCCCAACCAACAGTGTCGACTTTTACGCTTTCGACACTTCCGTCTGCCGCAAATGTTGTGTCTCTGTTTACGATAGGGTTTTTACCCTCAGTCGCTGTGTGGTTGATAGCTGTGAAAGCGATGACAATTTTGTCGTGTGGCTTAACCGGTACATCATATCCTGAACCAGGGATGACAATGATTCCGTGGACAGGGACCAAACCTTTTCCGTAAAACTCGTCATACCAGCTTTCTTTTTCTGTGCAAGAAGCCTGCATTGTACATCCCACAGCAAGACCGTCTGCGTAAAGCACTTTGTCTGTAGGGTTGTAGAGCACCATAAACTGGTCTGGGTGCATCATTCTTCCTCCGTTTCTTTCACCGTTGAAGAACAACTCAGAAAAGATGAATTGGTAATCACTTGAATTTGCGACAGTTGCGATAATCTTTGCTTCGAGTTGCTGACCTTCAGTCTTTATTGTCACATTCTGTTGTCTCAAGAATATGATCTTACCGTCAACATTTTTTTCCATAGAGATGTCGTATGTTCCGACAGGGACATTAACATCAAGAGACAGGGCACCATCTTTATCCAATTCAGGAATATCAAAAGAATAGACATCTTTTGAGTTCACATTTGTGAAAGTTATCTTTGCTCCAGCTAAAGCCTTGATATCTTTTGCAGAGATTGCGTCGTCTACATCTGGAGAAATGTGTAGTGTTGATTTGATAGTTGGATCATTCTTCTCCTCATCGTCCTCACACGCTGTGAACCCGAGAGATAATGACATTACTCCTGCCAATGCAAGGAATCTAAAATTTTTTTTCATTTTGGTTATATTTAATTTTTGCAATATGTTCGTTTTCCTACAAATTGTGACATCCTATATATATAATAAGAGAGAACATTCATGTAGGATAGTGGTTGATGATGATTTAGATTAGAAATATTTATTCAGATTGGTTTAAGGAGACACAATAAATCCCATAGGGAATCTTAATAGATTTCCTAATCTAAAATCATCACAACAATCATCAGTTTTGTTTTATAAAAATGTCTGAAAAATAGACCTATTTCATGTTTATCCTCTGTTTCAACAATGAATAGGAGAATAAAGAATTGTAAAAATGCGGGGGGATCTTTTTTTCAATCCAAATATGTCAAAGTCTAACCATAACTATGAATAGGAATTATTCCATCACTTCATATTTTTTCACGTCGACATAATAAACTGGATAGTAGTCTTTTTCATTCTCTTCCATCCATTTCTTCATCTCACTGAAGTCTTTATTCTTACTGCAGTGTTTGTGATCATGTTCTTTCTCCTCTTTCTTTTCAGCCTGTCCGTTATCACAATTATGATTACTTTTAGCTGCCTCTTCAGCTTGTTTAGCTTCTGATTCAGCGATCATCTCTTTAGTGATTCTGTTTTCTTTCACCTCACCGACAAACTTCACACTTTTACCTTTCAACTCTTTATTGTATTTGCCAGTTTCTTCGTTTGCCATCATAGTCAATGTTTTTTCTGCCTCATCATCATCAGCCAAAAAACACTTGTTGCCCGAACAACAAACTTTTTTCACGTAACCACGTACTGCCACTTCTTTACCGAGGTAAAAATCTCCTTTAGCTGCCACTTCTGATGGAAACAGCATTTCCAATCCCTTGTTTTTACAACACTCTGGCACATTGTCAGATGATGCTGCATCATTTCCTTTGTTTTTACAACATGATGGCACTTCGTCGGATGAAGTAGCCTCGTTACCTTTTTTTTCTGAACCTCCGCAAGAGAATAGGAAAGCGGAAAGTACAATCATTAAAAATTTACCTTTCATTTCTTTGTTTTTTTTACGCTGCAAAAGTATCTCATTGTTAAAAAATGTGAAATTCCCAAAATTGGGTATTTGTAGGGGTGGCCTATACAAGTTACCTTGACATCATTTTGTAACATAAAAATCTCCATTATCTTCATTTTTATTCTTTTAAGAGGCACTTTTTGCAACAAAATCCTTCAAAAAATTCAACCATTTAAAAAAATAATTAAATTTGAAGCGGCTAAAAAACTAAAGCGTTAGTGTAGCCATAACATTATATACTTATTTCTAATACATTGCGATATGATAACTTTTACTACAACTCAGACGGGGGGGCGGTATGTCTGTTCGTCAACTGACTACATTATAGAAAACTTCTTTTTCTATTCAGAAAAATCATTAAACAAAATCTAATTTGTTTGGTTCTTTATGAAAACACATTTACTATTTTCAGTAGCTGTGGTTTTGCTTTGTGTGCATGCCAATGCAGCGAATTCCCTTAAGGTGCTTCTAAAAAGCCAGGAAGCAATCACGTATGTTTTGACAGAAAAACCAGTTTACTGGACTTCTGCAAACACACTTTTTGTCAAATCATCGGGTTTATCTCAGGAGTTTGACCTTGATGATGTGGAGAAGATCTCTTTTAGTGATAGTGCAAGTGGTGTTGAATCTGTTAACTCAGACGACACTTCGGTCTATCCGTCTCTTGCGACCGACGCCATTTTCGTTTCTGCTCCTTCTGCTTCTGAAGTGGAGGTATATGGAGATGAAGGATATTTGATGAGCAAAACACAAATATCTGGTTCTGACGATGTTAAGATTAATGTCAGCAGTTGGGCACCGGGTGTGTATATTATCAAAGTGAATGCGAAACCCTTCAAAATTATCAAGAAATGAAAAGACTTTTACTTACTTTTTCAGCTTGTGTTCCTCTTCTTGCTCTTTCGCAAGGAGACGTTAAGGTGACTTTTACAAACAATAAAACAATTTCGTTTCCTATGGAAGCTGTCGACTCTATGCAGAGCGATCCAAAACAGCAGACTTTTCACATGTCTTATTCGTCGGATGATGTGAAAAAGATATCTTTTTCGGAAACTGTTTCTGAGAGTGATGTTAATTTGAAGGCTAGTGATAAAGCACAGCCTTTCAATCAGCTTTTCTCAATGTCGACAGGATATAAATATGTTGTTTCTTTTGAAGACGGTGCAAATCCTATTGTCCCATTTCCGCCTAAGACAGAATCATTTGTTCCATCATTCTCTACGTCTGGCTCATACATATTTATAAATGGCAAGGTGTGGAAAGAGGGCGACGAGGTCAAAATTGGTAAAAATATAGAGGTGAAAGTGGTGGCTTATAATGGTGATGTCCGCACTTATCATTTTGACGCTGTCATTCCGTCTTGCCCTGTCATTGATATCAAAACCAATGGACTTCTTTCTGGAGAATGGTCGGATCTGAAGTCAATCTCAGTTGACGGAAAAGCTTTGGACGCATGTAAAATCAAAGCTAAAGGTGGAAACTATAATTCGAGTGAGAAAAACAGTTTCAATATCAAATTCGATAGTAAACAGGAGATTCTCAATATCACCAAAAACAAGCGCTGGACTCTTGAAGCCAATGCTGGCGACTTTGCCTGCATACGTGCGTTGCTTGGCTACAACATCGCCAGCCGTGTCAGTGGATCGTGGAATCCACAGGCAAAAGAGGTGGTTCTTATGGTCGATGGTGCATATATGGGCTTTTACTTGATTTCCGAGCAGCCACGTGTCTGCAAGGGAAGAGTGGAGAGCGGAATGGTGATGTGTATCGAAGATGCTCCGGATGAAGGTGACGATTTCTTCAAAAGCCGACTTTTCAATTCCGTCTTTATTATGAAAGATCCTGAAACAGGTGTCGACGGTGCAAAACTTGTTCGTACACGTGAGGTGATGGAGAAACTTGAGCAGGCGATCGCTGATAAGAAGTGGAGCCAGGTGCACGATATGCTCGACATTGAAAGTGTGGCAGAATGGACTGTGGTGAATGAAATTGCCAAAAACGATAAATCGTTCGCAAGCGATACATATATATATATCGACGATGACAAAAAGATTCATTTTATCCCGTCTACCCAATCAGCAAAGGCATTCAATGCTGATTCCGATGCGAAGGGATTCACAGCCTATGATAGAAACTGGCTTACTTTGTTGAAAGATGATTCAGATTTCAATTCTGCGTTGAAGAAGGCGTTTGAGAAAGTCTCAAAGGCAGAGTCGGACATTCTTTCTTGGATAGACAAGACGTCTGACCAGAATGTCGGTGATGCTCTAGCCAACTCTTATTCATCATCTTTTAATAGTGAGACTTACAAAAATGAGATTGCTGATCTGAAGGATTGGTTGTCGGCAAGAATCAAATGGTTGTCAAGCGAGTGGAAATAACGGATAAATGAAACGATCATGAAAAAAACAATATATGCTATAGCCTCGCTACTTTCAGTGGCTGGCTTAATACAAGGTCAAACTGTTGATTTTGGTAGTGATAGTTATAATGTTGGCAATGTCAGCAATTTTAATGTAGATGGGAAAACACAGTCGTTCGACTTGACATATCCTATTTCAGAAATGAAGGATATCAAATTTTCCCGTAATGCCATAGATTTCAACAAGGCTGACAAAAAGACATCTGGAAATGAGATCAAATGGCTGTCATTCTATGTTGATGGCAATAATGGCACAATACTGGATTATACGGATGGCAAAATCAGTGGAGATGAGATCAGTGTTTTCATCCCTTATTATGAGGGTGGCGCTATCAAAGCCTCTTTCGGAGCGACGGGAAAGGTTTTTGTCAATGGCATACAGCAAAAGAGTGGAGTAAGCAGCAATGTCTACAATGGAAATGTTGAGTACAAGGTTGTGGATGACGAGGGCAATATCCATACCTACATTGTGAAGGTCTACAACAGTGGTCTGCCGATCATCCGTATAGAGGCTCCTGCTGATATGGCATCAAAGGTATGGAATGGAGAATATCCATTGACTCTGACATCAGCCAAGGGTGAGACACTTGCTCAAATCACAGCTGAGGTAAAGCCGAAAGGTGGACAAAATTCTCTGTCGAAACGAGATTTCAATATCAAGTGTAGCAAGAAAACAGCGTTTGTCGACATGGCTAAAAACAAACGTTGGGTTCTCCTTTCTAATGCAGATGACGCATCTATGCTACGCGCTAAGGCGGGATTTGTGCTTGGAAAAGAGTTGACGGGAATGTCGTGGACACCATCGTCTGAATATGTGGAGGTGGTGATGGGCGACAAGCATCTCGGCACATATTTACTATGTGAGCAGATACGTGTGGCTGAAGGAAGAGTGAAGGAAGATGCTGTGTGGGAGATCACAGATGATATTGAGGCCGACGATGAGTGGTTCATTTCCGACAAGGGAACAAAGATTCGTCTGGTAGATTCGTCTGAGGATGATGCGTCGAGTGAGATAGAGAAAGCAAAAACTGCCGTAAACAAATTTGAGGCTGCTCTTTATGGAGGAAAGTCGTTTGGCTCCTACATAGATGAGAACAGTTTCGTCGACTGGATTTGGGCTAACGAGATATGCAAGAATGAACACTTATTTAAGAAGGATTGCTATTTCCGTATCACTTCTGACGGAAAAATAGCGATGTCTCCTATCTTTTCAAATGAAAAATGGCTCGGCAACAACGGACAGTCGTACGAAGGTTTCTCAACAATCAATAGTGGATGGTGTGAAAAGATGATGCAGGATGTGGATTTCTCATCGGCAGTCTGCAACCGTTTCAAGGAGATTGCCTCTACAGAGAGTGTGATCACATCGGCAATAGAGGAGTATAAAGATTTGATTTCAGCCTCAGCTGAATCAGATGCTGCATTGTGGAGAAAAGAGGGCAGTCTTAGCAATGAAGCCTCATCACTATCATCTTGGATTAAAAAGAGATATTCTTGGTTGTCGTCTGTAAGCGACGGAATTTGCAAGTGCGCGAAGGCCGACAGAGCTTCAAGCAACAACGAAATCAAGTCGTTCGACATCAAGAAGAATTCCAACGGAAACGCTTTGCTTGAGGATTACGATGCGACGATCGCAAACGACAGTGTGAAGATATTCGTGCCTTATTTGGTAAACTTCAATCTTAAGGCGGATTTTTCTGTGGCGAACGGAGCTAAAGTATACTGCAATGGTGAGGAGATAGAGAGTGGAAAGAGCACCGTCTACTACCTTAAGCCACAGCAATTCAAAGTGGTATCGAGCAACGGTGATGTGCGCACATACACGGTATGCATCTACAATAGCGGTTTGCCTGTCGTATATCTCACCACACAAGGCAACAAGAACATAACAGACAAAACAACATGGCTCGACAATACACAATTCACTGTGTATGAAGCAGATGGAACGGTCAACTATGATGCTGCGCCAGATATGGCCCAGGTGAAGGGTCGTGGAAATTCCACTTGGGATGCCACAACAGAGAAACGTCCGTATGCTGTGAAACTTAATAAGAAAGCTCGTGTCTTGGGTATGCTTGAGCACAAACGTTGGGTGTTGATGGCAAACTTCTACGATGCCACTTTCATCCGCAACGCAATGTCGAATTACATAGGCAAGAGATACACCAACCAGGATTGGGTGCCAAGCGGATACAATGCGGAATTGGTGTTGAATGGAGTTCATAAGGGCAACTATTATTTATGTGAGCAGGCAAAGATCAACGATAATCGCGTGAATGGAGAATTTCTTATTGAGGCGGATATCAAGGCAGGATTGAGCAACGGAGCGATAGAAGGTCCGAAATCACACAATGCATTCTTCACTAAGGATCCGGAACTGCAGCAAAATTCTTCCGATTACAATCGTGTGAAAGAAATCATAGGTAAGTTTGAGTCGGCCCTATACAGCGGCGACTACAATACGTTGATGAGCATGATAGATTTGGAAAGCTTCGTCGACTGGTATTTAGTAAAAGAGTGGTCGCGTGATGTCGACGGAAATATGCACACAAGTTGCTATTTCACCATCATGGAAGACGGTACGATAAAGATGGGTCCGATGTGGGATTTCGATATTGCGTGGGGTGGCAATCCGTTTGGAGCTATGGGTGGCTACAACGATATAGAGGGCTACTACATCACTACCAACCCTATCTCACAACCACGAGGAAATACCTGCACAAGCTGGTTTGGTGAGTTTATCAAGATGCCTGCGTTCAAGCAGATGTTGAAAGAGAAAGTGCTTGATATCAATTCACATTTGGATGAGATACTTGCCTATATCGACGAGAATACAGAATATTTGTTATTGTCTGCGACAGCCAATAAGGTCGGATACGGATCTGGAGGAGGCATGTTTGGTGGTGGAGGCATGTTTGGCGGCGGCGGTGGCTGGGGCTGGCCAGGCAGCGGCCAAGGTTCGTCATCAAGTGCCACAACACCAGAGTCTTACCGCAAGAGCATGAGTGAATTGAAGGATTTCGTTAAGTCACGTATGCAATGGTTTGTGAGGGAAGTAAATAAGTTTTAAATAATTAATATAGCCGTGGGTGTGAACTCACGGCTATATTATGCATTATGATTTTCCCAATCAGTATTGATATTTGTATTCTATTATGAAAATACAGGTTTGTCAGAATGACGTTTCGGAAAACTTCTATATATTAGCGAACATAAACTGAAAACTTGGGATAGCATGAAAAGTAAAATTACAAAACACATCTTTGCTTTACTGTTAGGCTCATTAGGATTGAGCACAGTGCAAGCCGGAGACAACCGTGGTCTGTGGGCCTGCTCGGATGGCGATGTATTCGTGAGCTGGCGTATGCGTGCAACGGATTCTCCGAAATCTACGACATATAATTTGTACGCGGATGGAAACCTTGTGTTTTCATCGAAGGATCGTACCAACACAAAACTTTCGTCTAATTATGCCAAATCAACTTTCTCACTTGAGGTTTTGAATAAGGCGGGCGACGTGATTGACTCTCAGTCTGGAATAAGGGTGGATGCGTATCCATACCATCATATCAAACTTAACCATCCTGGCTCATACAGATTGCCTTCAGGGGATAATGTCACGTATGCGCCTTACGACTGTTCTGCATATGATATGGATGGCGACGGTGAGCAGGAGATCATCATGTGCTGGTCGGCTGGTGAGGGAGCGTTGGCAACACCTACAGCTCCTCCTATTTTGGATTGTTTGAAATTGGACGGCACATTGGTATGGAGAATCAATCTTGGACCGAATATTTTGAGTGGATGCCGTTTCTCTTTCCTTTGTTATGATTTTGATGGTGACGGTTATGGAGAGTTGATCACTAAGACAGCTCCTGGATCGAAGGATGGAAAGGGTAATTACATCAGTAAGGGTGCGGCAGCAGGATCTAATCCAAACCATTCTTCAATCAATGGATCGGGTGTGATTACAGACGGAGGTCCTGAATGGATCACATGTTATAGTGGAAAGGATGGATCAGAGTTGGCGACAATCGACTACTGGCCATACTTTAATATCCAGTCGGATTGGGATGATCGACCAAACAACACGGATGGCAGCACTTACGGACACCGTGGCAACTGGCTTAAGGGTTGTGTGGCATTTCTTGATGTGAACGGAAAGGCTAC
>JAEEGL011806849.1_pt1 | contig 18496 bp, 18 predicted proteins | sample 9134231 | NCBI WGS metagenome assembly JAEEGL01 (sample SAMN16246548, study PRJNA631951) | gut metagenome | biome: gut microbiome; feature: rumen; material: fiber-attached | host: Bos | place: Iran: Karaj | collected 2018-10 | reverse complement strand
GGTTCTCTGGTAGCGCTGATCCTGGGCGTGATGAACCTGTTCGAGATCATTGCATTGCCCTGCGACGCAGTGTTCCCGGGCGTGGCCGTCGGTCTGGTGATCATGGTCATCGGCCTGTTCCTGACGAAGCCGAAGCAGTCGGCGGAGTCCGCGTGACGAAGCGCGTTCCGGCGCTTGTCATGAGGCGGCAGGTTGTTGTAGAGTAAGTGCTGTAAGAAAGTTTTTATACCAATGACGGCCCGCGGAAGGCATCCTCTGAGCCGGCATTGAAAAGCAAATCACTAAAGGAGGAATTAAGTTATGCCGAAAGTTTATTCTGGTGATCTGACGAAGATGTTCGACATCTCCGGAAAGAAAGCTGTCATCATCGGCGGAGCGGGCGGCTTCGGCAAGGCCATCGCCGAGGGTTATGCAGCGAACGGCTGCAGCGTCCTGATCTCTTCCCGCCGCGAGGAGGCCCTGAAGGCCGCGAAGGCCGAGATCGAGGCCGTGGCGGCGCCCGGCGTGAAGGTCTGCTATTTCGCGGGCGACGCCGGCGACGAGGAGACCGTGAAGGCGATGCTCGCGTACGCGGTATCCGAAGAGGGTCTGGGCGGCTGCGACATTCTCGTGAACTCCCAGGGTATTAATAAGAAGATGTTCTCCCACGACATCGACACCGAGTTCTTCGAGAAGATGCTGCACACGAACATCACTTCCCTGATGCTGACCTGCAAGTACTTCGGCAACTGGATGAAGGATCACAACCTCGACGGCGCTGAGTATCAGGAAGTCGAGCCCGGCAAGGCGAACCCGAACCAGGGCTACGGCAAGATCATCAACATCGGTTCCGTCCGCGGCATCCGCGCCGTCAAGAACGGCGGTAACGGAAACGTTCCTTATAACACCACGAAGGGTGCTGTCGAGATGCTGACGAAGGCCTTCGCGGCTGACCTGAGACCGAACATCCAGGTCAACGCCATCGGCCCGACCATCACCTACACCCCCATGATGGTAGGCATCCTTTCGGATGACGAGGAGACCAGAAACAAGGCCGCGGCTCCGCTGCCCGCGATGCGTATCGGCCACGAGATCGACGTCGTCGGTCCCGCGATCTTCCTGGCTTCCGCTTCTTCCGACATGGTTACCGCCAGCACGATCTATCCGGACGGCGGCCTGGTGGCCACGTCGTAATTCGGCTCAGCCGAAGAAGATCCGGTCCGAAAAGACCGATTCATCGAAACGAAAAGGAGATCCTGAAGTTCAGGATCTCCTTTTTCATGGTCAAAGTTTAAAAAGAACGATTTACTTGATCAGGACCACCAGCATCTGGGTCACGGTGGTACCGGTGTTCGTCACGCTCTTGTTGCAGCCGGGGCCGCAGTGGAAGGAATCGCCGGCCTTCAGGACGGTCTCGCCGTCATCGGTCTTCAGGGTCATCTCGCCCTCGAGGATGTAGTAGACGGACTCCATCGCGTTCGACTTAAAGTCGGTGCGGCCGCCCGGGACGAAGTAGGTGATGCCCATGGTGATCTTACCGTCGTTCACGTCTGCCGGATCGTGCAGGCGGGTGGTGACGCACTCATAATGACCGGCGGCCTCATAGGGGTAGACCGTGCTGCCCTCAGCGCCCTTAACTCTCTGAATCTTATAGCTTGCCATAATATATCATCCTTTCTGTTCTGTTTTTCTGCGGATACCGGGCCGAAGCCGCCTGCTCCGCGGACCTATGTGTTATTATAATCGGTAGAGGCGCTTGTGGGTAGGTTTTTTTCTCAGACCCCGCGCGCGGCCGGGCGCTGTCCCGGGCAGAAAACATATTTCAGGGAGGCTGTCATGAGCGATTATCTGATCAGGTCCGAAACCTGTCCGTCCGCCGACGCGTGGATCGCGGAAGCGAAGGCGGATCCGTCTGCGGGGGACGTCGGCATGTACCTGACCCACACCGGGGTGGTCCGGCGGACCGCGAAAGCCCTGGTGCGCGAGGGCGCGGCGGATACGCAGCCGGTGACGGGGATGCGTTTTTCGTATGACGGGGCCGGGGTCGAAGCCGCGATCGCGGAGACTCTGGAGCTGCCGGGGATCTTTTTCGTCCGTGTGTGGCTGAACAGCGGGGAGCTCGAGCCCGGCGACACGATCATGCAGGTGCTGATCGGCGGGGACATCCGTCCGCGCGTGATCGACGGCCTGCAGTTCCTGGTCGGAAAGATAAAAAACGAGTGCGTGAGCGAGGAGGAGAAGTATTAAGCATCCGTAAGGGGGCGCTTTTCGCGCGCGGGCGTTTCGGAACCGCGCCGTTCCGGGTGTTTGAGGGGCGTTTGCGGGAAACAGCATCGTGAGATCGTGAAGGGCTTCGGGAGACCGGAGCTCTTTTTTCGTGCAAAACTTAAAAACTTTTCACTTTCGGAACGCTCGCGGAACACCGGCGGAACTGCCGGGGCGCATCGCTCCGCTATGATGGCACAGGTCCCGGGCGCCGCTTCGGACAGCCGGACGGGCCCGGAGACCGGGAAAACCAAACAAAAAGATTTTAGGAGGAAAAAACCATGTTTGACATGATCGCGGAACTGATCGCGGACCGTATCGGCTGCGGAAAAGAGGAGATCACCGAGGAGAGCCGTTTCGACGAGCTGGGAATCGATTCGCTCGACACGGTCGAGCTGACCATGGATCTCGAGGACCGCATCGGCAAGACCATCGAGCTGAAGGAGAAGGTCGCGACGGTCGGCGAGCTCGTCGCCTATATCGGAAAGATCACGGAGGGCTGAAGAACCATGCGGTCTGAGATCTGTGAGATGCTGGGCATCCGGTATCCGGTCTTTCAGGGCGGGATGGCCTGGATCGCCGACGGAAAACTCGCGGCGGCCGTCTCGGAAGGCGGCGGCCTGGGCATCGTTGCGGCGGGCAATGCCCCCGCGGACTACGTCCGGGAGCAGGTGCGCATCGCGCGGTCGCTCACGGACAAGCCTTTCGGGGTGAACATCATGCTGATGAGTCCGTTCGCGGACGAGATCGCGCAGATGGTCGTCGAGGAGCACGTTCCGGTCGTCACGACCGGCGCGGGCAATCCCGGAAAATACATGGACGCCTGGAAAGCAGCGGGGATCCGCGTGATCCCGGTGGTGGCGTCCGTGGGCATGGCGAAGCTGATGACACGGCTGGGCGCTTCGGCCCTCATCGCGGAGGGCGGAGAGAGCGGCGGCCACGTGGGCGAGCTGACGACCATGGTGCTGGTGCCGCAGGTGTGCGACGCGACGACATTGCCCGTGATCGCGGCGGGCGGCATCGCGGACGGACGCGGGTTCGCGGCGGCGGTGATGCTCGGAGCCTGCGGGGTCCAGATGGGCACGCGGTTCCTGAGCGCCGAGGAGTGCTCGGTCCACCCGGTCTATAAGCAGAAAGTCCTGAAGGCGAACGACCTGTGCACGATGGTGACCGGCCGGCGTCTGGGCCATGCGGTCCGCAGCCTCCGCACGCCGTTTTCGCGCGGCTACGAGAAGGCGGAGTACGGCGGCATGCCGGACGACGAGCTCGAGGCGCTGGGCACCGGCGCGCTGCGGCTCGCGGCGAAAGAGGGCGACGCCGAGCACGGATGCTTCCTCGCCGGCCAGATCGCGGGCCTCGTAAACCGGGAACAGCCGGCGCGCGAGATCATCCGCGAGGTCATGGAGGAGGCGGAAGCCTGCCTGAGCGGCGCGAAAACGCCGGGAGGACATCATGAGTGAGAGAAAGACAGCCGTCGTCACGGGAGCGTCCCGCGGCATCGGAAAAGCCATCGCGCTCGAGCTGGCGCGGGCCGGATATGATATCGCCGCGATCTGCGCTTCGCGGATCGAAGCGGCGGAAGAAGTCTGCGAGGCCTGCCGGGCACTGGGCGCGGAGGCGCGCGCTTACCGCTGCGACGTGTCCGACAGCGCCGCGGTGAAAGAGACCGCGGGTGCGGTCCGCCGCGACTTCGGGGCGGTGCATGTGCTGGTAAACAATGCCGGCATTACCCGCGACACCCTGGTCATGACCATGAAGGAAGCGGATTTCGACGCGGTCATCGCGACGAATCTGAAAGGCGCGTTCCTGATGACGCAGGCATTCCTTCCGCTGTTTCTGCGCGCGAAGGAAGGCTGTGTCGTGAACATCAGCTCGGTCGTCGGCCTGATGGGCAATCCCGGCCAGGCGAACTACGCCGCGGCGAAGGCGGGCCTGATCGGCATGACGAAGACGGTCGCGAAGGAGTACGCCGCGCGCGGCATCCGCGCAAACGCGGTCGCGCCGGGCTTTATCGCGACGGAGATGACGGAAGGGCTGGAGACGGAAGAGCTGCTCGCGCAGATCCCGCTGGGCCGCATGGGCCGGCCGGAGGAGATCGCGCAGGCGGTGCGGTTCCTCGCGCAGGCGGACTATGTGACCGGCGAAGTGCTGCGCGTGGACGGCGGCATCGCGATGTGAAAAGGCATCCGCGAAGCTGCGCACGCCCGTGAGCCCGCGGCATATCGGCCGCGATGAAATGAGGAGAAGACAATGACATTCGAGAGAAGAGTCGTGGTGACCGGAGCCGGCGCGATCACGCCGGTCGGAAACTCCGTTCCGGAGATGTGGGAGGCGCTGAAGGCCGGGAAAAACGGCATTGCCCCGATCACAGGCTTCGACACGACCGGTTACAGATCGACGCTCGCGGGTGAAGTGAAAGGCTTCGACCCGCTGGAGTATATGAAGAAGGTGGATTCCGTGCGCGCGGACCGCTACACGCAGTTCGCGGTCGCGGCGGCGGCACAGGCCGCGGAAGACAGCGGCATCGAGGGCGCGGTCGCTCCGGAACGCTTCGGAGTGTATCTGGGCGCGGGCATCGGCGGGATCCGGACGCTCGAGACCGAGCACCGGAAGCTGCTCGAGCGCGGCCCGCACCGGGTCAGCGCGCTGTTCGTTCCGATGATGATCGCGAACATGGCGGCCGGCACGGTGGCGATCCGCCATAACTGTCAGGGCCCGGCCATGCCGGCGGTCACGGCCTGCGCCTCCGGGAGCAATGCCATCGGCGAAGCCGTCAGGCTGATCCGCCACGGTTACGCGGACGCGGTGCTTTCCGGCGGCACGGAGGCCGCGGTCTGCCCGCTCGCGGTCGCGGGATTCGCGAATATGCAGGCATTGTCCGAGGCGTCCGACCCGAACGAGGGCGCACTGCCCTTCGACGCCCGCCGGAACGGCTTCGTGATCGGCGAAGGCGCGGTCGTGCTCGTTCTCGAGGAGATGGAGCACGCCCTGGCCCGCGGCGCGAAGATCTACGGCGAGATCTGCGGCTACGGATCGACCTGCGACGCCTATCACATGACTTCGCTCGACCCTGAGGGCACGGGCGGCGCGCGGGCCATCCGCCAGGCCATGGACGAGGCGGGCTATACCGCGGAAGACCGGGTCTACATCAATGCCCACGGCACCGGCACGCCCATGAACGACAGCACCGAGACGCTCGCGATCAAAAAAGCGCTCGGAGACGCGGCATGGGACGCGCTGATCAGTTCGACGAAGTCGATGACCGGCCACATGCTGGGCGCGGCGGGCGCGATCGAAGCGCTGGTCTGCCTGCTGGCGCTGCGGGACCATGTGATCCCCCCGACGATCAATCTGCGCGAGCCCGATCCGGTCTGCGACCTGAACTATGTGCCGCTGAAGGCGGTGAACGCCGCGCCGACCCTGGCGCTGTCGAATTCGTTCGGCTTCGGCGGGCATAACGTCTGCCTGGCCTTCCGGGAGGTGCGGCGATGAGAGACGAAGAGATCCGCCGCTACGCGGAGATCATGCGTGACTGCGGCATCAGCCGTCTGACGGTCACCGAGAAGGGTGCGACCGTCGAACTGGAGCGGCAGCAGCCGGCGCCCGCGGTGGTGTATACGCAGCCGGCGGCCTGGGGCAATGCTCCGGCAGTGCTCCCCGGAACCCTCCCCGGAGAGCTCGCGGCCGCGGCATTGCCCGGGGCGGCTTCCGGAAACATTTCCGCGGAAGCGTCCCCGGTCGAAGCGCCGCGTGACTACACCAGTGTGAATTCGCCGATGGTCGGCATGTTCTACGCGGCTCCGGCCGAGAACGCGGACCCGTTCGTGTCCGTGGGCGACCGCGTGGAGGAGGGCCAGACCCTCTGCATCATAGAGGCCATGAAGCTGATGAACGAGATCCGCGCGGAACAGTCCGGCGTGATCGAGCAGGTGTGCGTGTCGAACGGCCAGGTCGTGGAGTACGGGACCGAGCTGTTCCGGATCCGCGCGTAAGACGCGGCACCGGCGGGACCGCCGCTTCAGGGCGGCGATATCCGTCCGCGTCGGCGCAGCGGAGCTGAAAAAGAGGAGACTTATGAACAGAGATGAGATCAGGACGATCCTTCCGCACCGCGAGCCCATGCTGCTGCTGGATGACGTCGCGAGGGAAGGCGAGGCTTCGGTCGGACACTACACGGTCCGGGGCGACGAGTTCTTCCTGCAGGGACATTTTCCGGGGCAGCCGATCCTGCCGGGCGTGATCCAGCTGGAGATCCTGGCGCAGTCGGCCTGCGTGCTGCTGCGGGACCGCATCGCGGAGGGTAAGCTCACGCTCTATACGGGCCTGAACAACGTCCGCTTCCGGAACCCGGTGCGGCCGGGCGACACGATCGAGACGCGGGTCGAGATCACGCGGGCGAAGGATCCGTTTTATTTCGCGAAGGGGACCGCGCGCGTGGACGGAAAGGTCTGCGTGTCGGCGGAATTCTCGTTCGCGGTGACGGAGGCGCCCGCGCCGGCGGCCGGATCGCAGAGGACCGCGGCATTGACGGAGGCGTAAGCATGTTTTCGAAGATATTGGTCGCGAACCGCGGCGAGATCGCGGTCCGCATCATCCGCGCATGCAAGGAGATGGGCATCGCGACGGTCGCGGTGTACTCCGAGGCGGACCGGGACGCGCTTCACGTGGCTCTGGCGGACGAGAGCTTCTGCATCGGCGGGCCCGAGGCTTCCGAGAGCTACCTGCAGGAGGAGCGCATCATCAGCGCGGCGGTCCTGGCGGGAGCACAGGCCATCCACCCGGGCTACGGCTTCCTGTCGGAGAACCCGCATTTCGCGGCACTCTGCCGGCAGAACGGGGTCGTGTTCATCGGCCCGGACCCGGAGAGCATGCAGCGGCTGGGCGATAAAGCCCTGTTAAAAGAAGAAATGGACCGCGCGGGACTCCTCGTGATTCCCGGATCGCAGGCGGTCGGCTCGGCGGAAGAGGCCGAAGAGGCGGCCGGACGCGTCGGCTATCCGGTCATGATGAAGGCCAGCGCGGGCGGCGGCGGCCGGGGCATCCGGCTGATCCGCGAGCCGTCCGAGATCGCGGAGAATTACGCGCAGGCGACGGCCGAGGCGGAAGCCGCGTTCGGCGACGGGTCGGTCTATATCGAGAAGTATGTGTTCCCGGCGCGGCACGTGGAATTTCAGGTGCTGGCGGACGAGCAGGGCCATGTGGTCTGCCTGGGCGAGCGGGACTGCTCCATGCAGCGCCGCCACCAGAAGCTGATCGAGGAGTCGCCCTCGCCCGCGGTCACGAGAGCCATGCGCGGCCCCATGATGGCGCGTCTGGCCGAGGCGGTCCGCAGGGTCGGCTTCACCGGCGCGGGCACCGCGGAGTTCCTGCTGGACGCCGACGGCACGTTCTGGTTCATGGAGATGAACGTGCGGCTGCAGGTGGAGCACTGCGTGACCGAGATGCTGACCGGCATTGACCTCGTGAAATGGCAGATCCGCATCGCGGCGGGGATCCCGCTGGCGTTCACGCAGGAGGACATCCGGCTGGACGGCGCTGCCATCGAGTGCCGGGTCAATGCCACCGGCTGCGGCGAACTGACGATGCTGCATGTGCCGGGCGGCCCGCAGGTGCGTTTCGACACGTATCTGGTGCAGGGGACGAAGAACCCGCCGTACTACGACGCGATGCTGGGCAAGGTGATCGTCCGCGCGGGCACCCGCGAGGAGGCCATCCGCAAGATGCGCGCGGCGCTGTGCGAGCTGGTGATCGACGGGATCCCGACGAATATTTCCGAGCAGCTCGGAATCATCGGGGACGAGCGCTTCGTGAGCGGGCGCTACGATCTGACATTTATGGGCAACAGGTGAGAAAGATGGCGGAGTTGTTTCATTTTCTGAAACCGAAAAACAAACTCGAAGAGGGCGGCCGCGCGGCGGCGGTCCAGCAGGACGACGGCGAGCCGGAGAAGGTCTGCCCGAACTGCCGGAAACATATCCCGATGAGTCAGCTCTGGGCGGACAAGCTCGTGTGTGACTGCGGCTATCACTTCCGGATGAAGGCCAGACAGCGCATCCGCCTGATCGCGGACCGGGATTCGTTCCGGGAGCTGTACGCGGACCTCGAGACCGAGGATCCGCTGCGGTTTCCGGGTTACCGCGAGAAGCTCGAGACCGCGGGGCACGCGAGCGGCGAGAGCGAGGGCGTGGTCTGCGGGACCGCGCAGATCCGGAAGCAGGCGGTCTGCATCTTCGCGATGGAGCCGCAGTTTATGATGGGCAGCATGGGAAGCGTCGTCGGGGAGAAGATCACCGCGCTGTTCGAGTATGCGGCGCGGGAACGTCTGCCGGTCGTGGGATTTCTCGTCTCGGGCGGCGCGCGGATGCAGGAAGGCCTCGTCTCGCTGATGCAGATGGCGAAGACCAGCGCGGCCGTGAAGCGGCACAGCGACGCGGGACTGCTCTACATCGCGGTGCTGACGGATCCGACGACGGGAGGTGTGACCGCGAGCTTCGGGATGGAGGCGGACATCATCGCCGCGGAACCCGGCGCGACCGTGGGGTTTGCCGGCGCGCGCGTGATCGAACAGACGACGCGGAAGGCGCTGCCGAAGGGCTTCCAGACCGCCGAGTTTACGCTGCGCCACGGCTTTATCGACTGTATCATTCCGCGGAAGCGGCAGCGCGGCGCGCTGGCGGCACTGCTGGCCATGCACTGCAGATGAGCCGTTCGGGCCATGCCGGCGCCGGAAAGACCGGCGGTGAAGGAGAGACCGGAATCATGAATGCATATGAAAAAGTAATGACCGCGCGGGACGGCGGCAGGCCGACCGGAAGCGACTATATCAAAAATATCTTTACGGGTTTTGCGGAAATGCACGGAGACCGGCGGTTCGGCGACGATCCGGCGGTCATCGGCGGGATCGCGTATCTGGGCGAGCGGCCCGTGACCGTGATCGCGGTCGAAAAAGGACACAGCGCCAGGGAGCGCGCGTACCGGAACTTCGGCGCGCCGTCCCCCGAGGGGTACCGGAAGGCTCTGCGGCTGATGAAGCAGGCGGAAAAGTTCGGGCGCCCGGTGATCTGCTTCGTCGACACCTCCGGAGCGTTCTGCGGCAGCGAGGCCGAGGAACGCGGGCAGGGGCAGGCGATCGCGGAAAATCTTATGGAGCTGTCGACCCTGTGCGTCCCGGTCATTTCGGTGGTGATCGGCGAGGGCGGAAGCGGCGGGGCGCTGGCATTGTGCGTGGCGGACCGCGTCTGGATGCTGGAAAACGCGGTGTACTCGGTCATCTCTCCGGAGGGCTGCGCCAGCATCCTCTGGCATGAGCCCGGGCGGGCGGAAGCGGCGGCCGAGAACCTCTGCCTGACAGCGCAGGACGCGCAGACGCTGGGCGTGATCGAGGAGATCGTTTCCGAGGAGGACCTCGGCGAACCGGCCTTTTACGAACGGCTGCGGGAGCGGCTGGAGGAAACGGCGGAGGAACTGTCCGCGGACCCGGAACTGCTCGCGGCGCGCTATGAGCGGTTTCGGAAGATCGGACGGCTGTAACCGGCCCCGAAAAGGCAGACGGGATTGACACCGGGCCGAAACGATGATACTCTGCACGCCTGAGGACTCGATATGAAGAAACAGAACGATCAAGACATTCTGCGCGCGCTGAGAGAAGAAAACGCACAGCTCCGCGAGGCCGTCGACACGGCCCCGTGCGGGCTGCTTTGCTTTACCTGCGGGGCTTCGCCGCGCGTCACGTCCGTGAACAGGACACTGACGGAGCTGCTTCGGATCGACGCGGAGGATGAGGAGAAACTTTCATTTTATAAGAACAATGTCTACCTGATGATCGCGCAGGAAAGCCGGGAGTCTTTCGCTTCCGCGCTGGAATCGGTCCGGCAGACAGGCAGGCCGGCGGTCGGCGAGGTCGCGGTCGTCTGTGCGGACGGGGCGAAGATCCGGCTGTTCGGACGTGTGGAACTGCGCGGGGACGGGTTCGTCTGCAGCTGCTTCGACGTGACGGAACATCACCGCGCGCAGCGGGAGGAAAAGTCCGACCGGTATCTGCAGGCATTGACCGGCGTGTATGACCTGATCTTCGAATTCGATCGGGGCGGCCGCACGATGAAGTGCCTGAAATCGCGCCTTCCGGGCGCGGAAGGGCTTTCGTCGGAGGTCGCCATGCAGGCGGACGCCGCGGTCTCCTCGTGGGTGCGCTCCGCGGTCGCGGAGGAGAACCGCGGGAGGGTCCGAGGCTTCCTGGACCGCTATGTGCTGAAGGGCGACTCGCGAAGGCGCGGTCTGCCTCCGCGCACACGGTTTAAGATCCGCACAGCGGAGGGAGCCGACTTTTACTGCCAGGGGATCCTTCTGGCCGCGGACGACACCGCGACGTATTTCTGCGCGCGGCATGTCGGGCCGAAAGACGTGACCGCGGCGCTGCAGAGCGAGAACACGTCCCTGAAAGGGATGAATGAGAACATGCAGGAACTTGTGAAGCGCTTTACGGAGGACGTCGTCGCCTTCGAACTGACCGGCGACCTGGTCCGGCCGCTCTACGCGAGCGAGAACGTCTGCGCGTTCTTCGGCTACAGCCCCGAGGCATGGAGCCGCCTGATGAAGAAAAGGCTCACCATCCGTGAGTTCGTGGCGGGGACCGGCGTCCCTTATGACGAGTATGAGAAGCTTTTTGCCACCGGCGAAGCCGGGTTTTCCTACACGGACGTGCAGAGCGGGGAGCGGAAGAACATCCGCGCCATGTGCTCCGGGAAAAACGGCGACCCTCAGCGGTACGTGGTCCTGTACAGCCTGGACTCGTCGTCGGCCGGTTTCGGGGCCGCGGCAAACGGCGCGGAGAAGCCGCGGGTCTTCGTGCGCATGTTCGGGTATTTCGACGTGTTCGTGGACGGGAAGCCGATCCTGTTTAAGAACGAAAAGGCGAAGGAGCTTTTCGCGCTGCTGGCCGACCGCCGCGGCGGTTATGTGTCCGCGGACGAAGCGATCGCGACGCTTTGGGAGGACGAACCCGCGAGTTCGGTCGTGCTCTCGCGTTACCGGAAAGTGGCGCTGCGCCTGAAAAATCTGCTCGAGGAGTACGGGATCTCCGACGTCGTCGAGTATGTGAACGGAAAGCGCCGCCTCGTGACCGAAAACGTCCGATGCGATCTCTATCAGTATCTGGCCGGGGAAGAAGGCACGGAGACGCTGTTTAACGGGAGCTACCTGAGCAATTACAGCTGGGGCGAAGTCACGCTGGGCGAACTGGACCGGCTGGCGGGCGAGTGAGCCGCGGCAGCGCGGCGGAACGGGAGCCCGGAAGCTCCGGGAGGGCCGGAAGATCGAAAAACGAAAGAGGAAGCCGTCGATGACGGCTCCCTCTTTTTCATATCCATGCAGGCAGCGCCGGGCGCGCCGGCTGTGCCGCGGGATCCTCACCCGAACGTCAGCTCCGTCCGGCCGATCAGATCGTTCTGCAGCTCGGTCGACAGCTCCACGAAGTAGGCGCTGTAGCCCGCGATACGGACCAGCAGGTCCTGATAGTCTTCGGGAGCCTTCTGCGCGCAGAGCATGGTCTCCTTTCCGACGATCGAGAACTGGCTCTGCATGCCGCCCTTCGCCATGTAGGTGTCCATCAGGCCGATCAGGTTCTCGCGTCCGGTCTCGCCGTTCACCGCGGCGGGCGAGAACTTCCAGTTCATGATGATGCCGTTCGCGATCTGCGTGTGGTCGATCTTCGTGACCGAGTTCGCGATCGCGGTCGGGCCCTTCCGGTCGTGGCTGCAGCACGCGGTGTGGACCGGGCCCATGCAGTCGGAGAGCGGCTCGCCGGCCTTGCGGCCGTCCGGGGTGGCGGGGGTGAACATGCCGTGCTGGACGTTCGCCGTCACCGAGAACACGCCGGGCATGTACTCGCCGCCGTGCGGGGTCGGGCGGTGACCGACGTGCGAGCAGTAGCTGTCGATCGCGAACTTCGCGAGTTCGTCGGCATAGTCGTCGTCGTTTCCGTACTGATGCATGTGGTCGCTGTTGACCAGCGCGTACAGCGCCTCATGTCCCTCCCAGTTATCCTTCAGCGCCTGCAGCAGCTCGGAGCCGGTCACGCGCTTCTCGTCGAAGACGAGCTGCCGGATCGCCGCGAGCGAGTCCGCGGTCGTGCCCATGCCGACGCCCTGCGGGCCGCTGTGGTTATAGATCGCGCCGCCCATGCTCGCGTCCATGCCCTTCTCGATGCAGCCGTCGAGCAGCAGCGAGAGGTAAGGTACCGGCTTCATGCGCTGGTGCGCGATATCCATCTTATTGATGCAGGAGATCATCAGGTCGCACTGATGCTTCATCTGCTTATCGTACGACTCGAGGACCTCGTCGAAGCTCTTAAAGGTCTCGAGCGAGCCGGTGTCGATCGACAGCTTCTTTCCGAGGGCGCCGCACACGCTCCAGCGCGGGCAATGCTCCCCGCAGTCGATGCAGCGGCCGCCGTTGATCGCGAGCTCGAGCACCAGGGCCATGTTCATCGATCCGGAGTCGTGCATGCCGTAGGTCTTTCCGGGGACCGCGGGCTCCACGCAGCCGACGCCGACGTAGTTTCTCGCGTCCGCGAGGGTCGCGCCGTAGTCCAGCATGCTCTTGATGACCGGAGCGTCGTTGAAGACCTTCGGTTCGCCGGTGCCGATGCGGATGACGTTGAAGACCTTCGTCTTAAACTCCTCGGGGGAGTTCTCGTGCAGCCGCACGCCCATCCAGGGGTTCGGGATCCGCGTATGCGCGTGCGCGTCGAGGACCATGTAGCTGACGTCCGAGGTGATGTCGTTTCCGTCCTCGTCCACGCCGCCCACGTCCAGAGCCGTACCGCCCATGATCGTGCCGCTCGAGAACGTGATCGCGTAGGTGTCGCGGATCTTCCTCAGCTGGTGCATCTTCACGAAGAAGCACTCGATCAGCTCCTGCATCTGCGCGCGGGTCAGGGTCCCGTTCGCGATATCGCGCTCATAGAACGGCGTGAACTGACGGTCGAAGCGGCCGTAGGTCACGGAGTGGCCGTTCGACTCGATGATGATCATATTGTAAGCGAGGTGATAGAGCTGCAGCGCCTCCCAGAAGTCGCGCGGGGTGCCCTCGGCGACCTGGTGGCAGTTCGAGGCGATGCGCGTAAGCTCGGCCTTCCGGACCGGATCGGCCTCCTCTGCGGCCATCTGCTCCGCGAGGTCGCCGTAGCGGCGGATATAGCTCGAGCAGCCTTCCAGGGTGTAGAGCTCGGCCTGGTAGAACTCGCGGCGGCGGCAGTCCTCGGGGTCCGAGGTGTCGAGGCCGGCCATGGCCTCCTCGACGCGTTTCCGCATGCCGCCGAAGCCCTCGGCGAACAGGCGCTCGTAGTTCGCGCAGACGTGGCCGACGCCGGCGTAGACGAACAGGCCGGAGCGGTTGATGCCCTTGCAGATGTGCGAGGTCGCGATCTCCTCGTCGGTCAGCGACGCTTCCCAGGCTTCGCCCAGGGTCTTATGCTTCCAGAAATCCTCGATCCCCAGAATGTCGTCGCGGACCTCGTCGCTGATGATGTAGCGGTCGTTCGTGCGCTCGGCCATGCAGCCGGAGCGGAACTCGTCGCAGACCCAGTCCATCGAGAACTCGGGGTAGATCGGGGCGCTGTTCGGCTCCGCGGCCAGCTCGCCGACGATCAGCTCCTGCGGCCAGATGCGGACCGGGACGTTCTGGAAGATGTCGCGAAGGATCAGGCCCCACTTCACGACGGGGGGCTGCATCGCGTACTTCTTATATCCCTCGGTCACGATCAGCGCGCGGTGCGAATCCGCGGTGGATTCGCGTTCCTTCGTCCATTTCAGAAGAAAGTTCACGCGGGGGAACGGGGACGGATCCTGCGTAAGGCCGGATACGCCTACGCCCCACTCTTTATCAAAAGGTTCGACCGCCAGAGGCGCGGTGCTTTTTTCGGACATAAAGACCTCCATGTGCTGTTAAAAATAATGAATATGTCAATGCGCAAATTTCGACAATTAATATGTATCATTTTGCGGCGCGATAGTAAAGAACTGAGTAACATCCCGCGCGCGTTTCGTGCTATCCTTTTTATGAAAGCGGGCAGTTCCGCGCCGGCCGGGCCGGCGGAGGCATTGCCCGGGAAAGACGGGGCGGCACGAAAGCGGGCGGCCCCGGAGCGGAGCGGAAAGATGATCAGAGCAGAGTATAAAAACGACGTTGCGATGGACCCTTCGGGATTTGTGGTCCTGGCGGACTACGTCCCGCAGATCGTGCAGGAGATCCGGTATTACTCGACCTATAATTTCATCGGCGACCGGATCGACGGCTATGAGGAGCCCTGCGCGCTGCTGACGAAGGAGGCGGCGAGGGCATTGAAAGCCGTGAGCAATGAACTGATCGTGATGGGCTACCGGCTGAAAGTGTTCGACGCCTATCGGCCCGTATGCGCGGTGAAGCATTTCGTGCTTTGGGGCATCGAGGATCAGGACATCCGGATGAAGCCGTACTTCTATCCCGACCTGCAGAAACAGGAGCTGTTCATCCGGGGATATGTGGCTTCGAAGTCGAGCCACAGCCGCGGGAGCACGGTCGACCTGACGCTGCTCGATATGAAGACCGGAAAAGAAGTCGACATGGGCAGCCCGTTCGATCTGTTCAGCGAGGTCTCGCATCCGGACTATCAGGGCGTCACGCAGGAGCAGTACGGGAACCGGATGCTGCTGCAGAAGGCCATGATGCGGCAGGGGTTCGCGCCGCTGGACTGCGAGTGGTGGCATTTTACGCTGAAGAACGAGCCTTATCCGGACACGTATTTCGAGTTTCCGGTCTCATCCGAGTATCTGAAGAGATAGGCGCGGATGCGGTGCGGAACAGATCTGAAGAGGAAGAACATGGACGACGGCACCCTGAAGAAGGAAGATTATATCGAGCCCCGCTGCCCGCTGTGCGAGGAGCCTTACGGGGCGGCGCCGGCGGTGAAGCCGGTGCCGCAGCAGCGGATCATTGAGAAGATGAACGAGTACATGAGCCGGCGCGACTACGCGGGCGCGGAGCGGCATCTGCTCTACTGGCTCGAGGAGGCGAAGCTCGGGCAGGATCTGCGCGGGCAGCTGATGCTGCGCAATGAACTGGTCGGGCACTACAGAAAGACCGCGGAGCGGGAGAAGGCGTTCGAGAACGCCGAGGCGGCGCTGCGGCTGGTCGAGGCGATGGATTTCGACGGCACGATCAGCTCGGGCACGACCTACGTGAACTGCGCGACCGCATACAATGCCTTCGGCGAGAACGAGCTGGCCGTCACGCTCTTCGCGAAGGCGCGGGCGGTCTACGAGGCGGCTCCGCAGACGAGACCGGAGCTTTTGGGCGGGCTTTATAACAATATGGCGCTGACCTGCGCCGCGCTCCGCCGCTTCGACGAAGCGCGCGGGCTGTACGGACTGGCCATGGAGCAGATGGGCCGGGTCCCGGGCGGCTGCCTGGAACAGGCGATCACCTGCCTGAATATCGCGAACCTGATCGAGGACGAGCGCGGACTCGAGGAGGGCGAAGGCGAGATCTTCGGTCTGCTGGACCGCGCGTACGAACTGCTGGATCCGAAAGACGAGCGGCCCGGCGATGCGCCGCGCGACGGATATTACGCGTTCGTGTGCGAGAAGTGCGCGCCGACGTTTTCCTATTACGGATATTTCGCTGCGGCGGAGGAACTGGAACGGCGGGCGGAGGAGCTGTACGCGAAGTACGGCCGGGAATGAAGCCGGCGGCTCCGCCGGGCGCGGCGCCGGGAGAAGACCGGAGATCGGAGGAAGAACATGAACGGTTTGGAGCTTTCGCGGGCATATTTTGAGACGTACGGCCGCCCCATGCTCGAGGAGCGGTTTCCCGGGGTGCTTCCGTACCTCGCGGCCGGGCTCGCCGGAAGCGGATCGGAATGCTTCGGCTTCGACGACAAGGTCTCCGAGGATCACGACTTCGAACCCGGTTTCTGCATCTTCCTGCCCGGTGAAGACGTCGTCGACCGCAGGACCGCGTTCGCGCTCGAACGGGCCTATGCGAAGCTCCCGCGCGAATTCATGGGATACACCCGCCCGCTGATGCAGCCGGTCGGCGGGGCGAGGCGGGGGGTGCTCCGGACCGCGGAGTTTTTCGCGGAGAAATGCGGCAGCCCGGACGGGACGCTTACCCCGGAGCAGTGGCTCGCGGTGCCGGAGCAGGCTCTGGCCGAGGCGGTGAACGGCGAACTGTATTTCGATCGCTTCGGCGAGGTCACGCGGATCCGCGCGGCGCTCGCGGCATATCCGGAAGACGTCCGCCGGAAGAAGCTGGCCGGACACCTGCTGCTGATGGCGCAGGCCGGGCAGTACAACTACCGCCGCTGCCTCGCGCACGGCGAGACCGGGGCGGCGCAGCTGGCGGTCTTCGAATTCGTGAAGAGCGCGGCGGCCGCGGCGTTCCTGCTGGCCCGGACGTATCAGCCTTATTATAAATGGAGCTTCCGCGCCCTGCGCGCGCTGCCCTCGCCGCTGTCGCCTGACGCCGAGCTGTTCGAGTATCTGCTCACGACGGACAATGACCCTGAGACCGCGGAAGAGAAGTACGACGTGATCGAGGGCATCGCGGCCGATGTGATCGACGAGCTGATCGGCCAGGATCTGACGAAGGCGGTCTGCGGCGATCTGGAGAAGCACGCGTATTCGGTCAATGACGGGATCGCGGACGCGGGCCTGAGAAACATGCATATTCTGGCTGCTGTATAGAAGACCCAACAGGAGATCAAACCATTATGAAGATTCACGGACTGCAGAAAATGACCCTGCTCGACTTCCCGGGCCGCGTCGCCTGCACGGTGTTTCTGGGCGGCTGCGACTTCCGCTGCCCGTTCTGCCATAACTTCGAGCTGGTCGTCGGGACCGCGCCGCCGGTCATGGACGACGCGGAGCTGCTGGCGTTTCTGGAGAAGCGGAAAGGCCTGCTCGACGGAGTCGCGATCACCGGAGGAGAGCCCTGCCTGCATCCGGACCTGCCGGAGCTGATGCGGAAGATCCGCGCGCTGGGCTTCGCAGTGAAACTCGACACGAACGGGTATCACCCGGAGCTGCTGGGACAGATCCTGGACGAAGGTCTGGCGGACTATGTCGCGATGGACGTCAAAAACAGTCCAGGAAAGTACGCCGCGACCTGCGGCGTGGAGACGATGGACCTCGCTCCGGTGCGGGAGAGCATCCGGCTGATCACGGAGCACGGGGCCGGGACCGGGAGCGGGGCTGCCGCGGGTGAGAGACCGGGCGCTGAGGATGATGCCCCCTCCTTCGATTACGAGTTCCGCACCACGGTCGTAAAGGAACTCCACGAAGCTGCGGACTTCGAGGAGATCGGACAGATGATTCGCGGCGCGCGGCATTATTTCCTGCAGAGTTTCACGGACCGCGACACGGTACCCTTCGGGGGCTTTTCCGCGCACACGCCGGAAGATCTGCGGAGATTCGCGGAGATCGTCCGGAAATACGCGGACGACGTGCAGCTTCGCGGGGTGGAGTGAGATCGGAACAGAAGAAGCGTCGTCGAACGGAGGGAGGCGAAAGGCGGAATTGAACGGGAACAGACTGCAGAACGGAAGCGCCGATCCGGTCAGGGGTGCGCTGCTTCGGACCGACGGCCGCAGCATTTCCTATATCTGGAACCTGCGCGAAGAGCATACGTCAGCCCTGCTCTGTCTTCACGGGTTCGCGGGCTCCAAGGACAGTTCCGTTATCGCGGCGCTCCGGGACAGCCTGGACCGGAAAGGCGTCGGGGTCGTCACATTTGACTGGCCGGCCCACGGTGAGAGCGATGCGCCGGATAACTTTCTGACCGTGGAGAACTGTCTGAGCGACCTGGATCACATGGTCGGACGGATCAGACAGCAGACCCGCGTTCCGCTTTCGTGTTTCGCGACCAGCTTCGGGGGCTATCTTGCGACCCTGTACAGAAACGATCATCCGGACGCCTTCGAACGCCTGATCCTGCGGTCGCCCGCCCTGAAGATGAGCAAGGTCTTCCGCGGCCTGCTTCCGGACGAAGACTTCGCGGCCATGATGCGCGGGGAAAAGATCGTGACGGGCTACGAGCGGAAGATGTCGCCGGGCCGGGACTTTTATGAGAGTCTCTGCGGGCACGACGCTTTTTTCCCGGCTCCTCCCGCTCCTGAAAATATCCTGATCCTGCAGGGAGACCGGGACGACGTCGTGGACCCGGCCGACACGATCGCCTACGCGGAACGCACCGGCGCCGGGCTCCGGGTCTTCCCCGG
>JAEEGL011720763.1_pt1 | contig 18496 bp, 15 predicted proteins | sample 9134231 | NCBI WGS metagenome assembly JAEEGL01 (sample SAMN16246548, study PRJNA631951) | gut metagenome | biome: gut microbiome; feature: rumen; material: fiber-attached | host: Bos | place: Iran: Karaj | collected 2018-10 | reverse complement strand
GTTCGGCTGGTTTTGTATTTCGGATGCGTTCGGTGAGTTTTTGGGCATCTTCATCCGACAAAGCCAGATACGAAGCGAGTGCATTGATTCGACTGCGAAAGGACTCTTCGGGTTCTGAGGAAGAGGTGAAAAATGCCGGCGTCAGGACCACATCGTAGGAAGGATGATTGGTGGCCACAGGCCGCATTTTGATATCAAAAATTTGCCCGCGTTCGGCAGGCACGATGCGCCGCTTAATAAAATTGTTAAAAGCCAGCTGTTTATAATGCTCCCCTTCGACGACCTGCAGATACCAGAATCGCATTAAAAGCAGGACAAATGAAGCGGATATGAAAACGATAAACCAGCGGAAAGAAGCAGAATAATCCTTGGGCTCGGATTTGGCTTCGACGCCTGCGGTATTAGTCTGTATTTTCCGTCGTAGGAGCATTTGTTTTCGCCGGCAATACGTTAATTGTCAGGCTGACGGTATGGGTTTCGGACTCACTCATCTGATGAACGATGGAAACCTGGTACGTGCCTGCAGATTTAAAGGTATATGAGAATGAAAAAGCGTTTGAATCGACAGTTTGTTTTTGATTTGAATCGGAAGCATTTTTCTTGCTGCCAACAGCCCGAACATGGAAAGAGGCGGAAAGCGGTATGGGGGCTCCGACCGATTTTTCATTACACTTTCTGGATATACGGGAACTGAATGTTACGCCTTGTCCTGCGTGAATTGTTTTTCTGGAGGATTCGACTTTGTAGGAATCGTGGCAAATTCTTTTTTGATCATCAAAAAAATGAATATCCACGGTTTTGGCAGGCCGCTCAGGCTTCAACGTGGTTGTAATCGTCCTTGGCGGCGGTACGACTGCAGCCAGTGGATCCGCATCCTGAGCAGATGCACAGTGTACGAGCGTTAAGAACGAACACAGTACAAAAATGTGAATCACCGCGAGGCGCCGCCTACCCATCATCCAATCCCGTTAAAGAAGAGCATATATATAGATAAGGCGCCGCACTGCGACGCCGTATCCCTATCTGTTCAAAGTCATGCAGTTTAATTCTTTTTGAGAAAGCAACATATTGCTGCGACCAGTTGAGCAACCATGGCCAATGCAAACAATGGCAATGCCAGAATATTGCCTGAAGCCATAACAGCAGCTCCCATGAACAACACGACCCCCGCAAAGAAAAGAATTGCGAGCGTCATGGGACCGAATTTTCTGTATGCAATCAAACATACGGCATCAATGACAATATTGGCTGCAGCAGCAATGACAAGTGCAAGCATCATCTGGGAATCCCAAGTGATAGCACTGTAAATCATTACGAACCACAGGACTGACATCAAAGCAGAGAGACCGGCAGAGACGAGCGCCGCAAACATCATCGTGGAAAGCTTTGATTTATGTGATGCTGCAGCCTGTCCAGACGGTGCCGCTTCTGCTGCTGCATCCTTCTGAGGTGCAGATGTTTCCTGTTCTTCAGATGACTTGTCAGATGCTTCCTGATCTTCAGATGACTTGTCAGATGCTTTGGAGTCAGCAGGAGGCTTGAGCGTCTGATACCCGGACAACGGTGTTGGCGGCGGAGATGGGGGTGCTGCAGGTGATGCCGGAGTTGGCGGAACGGCCGCTGCTGCTGGTGCAGGATGTGCTGCAGGAGCATCGAAATCAAATCCGTCCTCTTCTTCCTCATCCAACTGATTCACTTCGGCGAATTCGGCACCGAAAAGTTTGGATGTCAAATCGACGAATTCTTCATCCACAAGGGAGGATGGCATCGGTGCAACACCAGGAAGGCCTGCGAGCACATTTTCCGTACCAGCTTTTGCTTGTGGCGGAGGAATGACTGGCTCTGCCTTCTTTTCGATGACAGGATCCCGCTGAGCGACCGGTTTCATCGGTCTTTCCGGAGTCCGCGCCTGAATCTGAATGGGATCAACCGGCATTGCATTATTTTGCGACTGATAATTCGGCTCGACTCTCCATCCGCTTCCGCTCGCGCCTGCAGATGACTGTGCGCCCATGCGGTAAGTTCCGTTAGGATGTTGAGCATCGAATGAGATACCCGGCATTCCGGCCATTGTTCTCTGGGCAAATCCCTGATTACTGCCTCTGTCGTTGTCCGAGCCTCGTCCCGTGCCGGCAGGAATGGGTCCCAACCCTATCATCGTCTGATGGACACCACCATCCTGATATCCACCTGCGCCATTACGACGCTGCATCACATTATTCTGAGAAAAAGAGCCGCTATCCCTGTCGCGTAAAAACCCTAACTGCGTACTGTTTCCATAGTCTTCATTCTCTGATTCTCCCAGGATAGTACGGCAATAGACACATCGTCTGGCTCCAACAGGCACAGCCTTTTTACAGTTTGGACATTTCCTCATTTCGACCTCATCATAATCAGCCGCCAAAACGGCGGAGCCATGCTATCACATCATATTAAAATGTACAATATTGAGAGCGATCACTCTAATTTGCCGATATTCTGAGGATCAGCGAGAGGATCCAAATCATTCAGGGATTTTGCCGGCCTGATTTTTTCAGGTTGAATACCCCGTTCCACCAATTTTGCATAATTTGAAACTTCAGCGACAATTCCCATCAAAAGATGGTACTCATCGTTATGAAGTTCTGCTCTGTTCAGAAGATTTTGAATCCGATGAATTGCAGTATTGGGATCGGCTGATTTGAAATAACCAATTTCGACGAGAACATTTTCGAGCTGTTTGAGCAGTCTGATTCTTTCGTCCTGAGTTGCGATCCGCGTTCCCGGAGCAAAATTATCCAGACGCTGCAAGGGCACTTCGGATTGAGCAGCCGAAGGCATGCGACTCTGACGAAGCAGGGAATAGGATGCAAGCAAAACGGCCTGTGCAAGGTTCAGGCTTGTATAGTCGCTCGTCTCAATATGCACGAGGCAGCTGCAGCGTTTAAGTTCCTCGTTATTCAGTCCGGATTGCTCTCTTCCGAAGACGAAAGCAATTTTCTGACTCATCTGAGCAAGTTTCAGACTTCTTGAAACTGCAGCTTCCATATCGAGGGAAGCCCAATTCTGAGTTCGTTTTCGGGCACTGAATCCAAAGGACTCATGAATTCCCTGAAGGGCCTCATCCAAAGAATCGCAGATCTGAATATTCTGCAGCACATCCTCGGTCCGATGCGCGGAAATCTGGGTTTTCTGCAGATCCATTTCTGCGGGATGAACGAGCGTCAGATGCTTCAGCCCCATATTTTTCATTGCCCGGATGACAGTCCCGACATTGATAGGGTTCTGCGGTTCGACGAGAACTATTTTAAAGGAATCAAGCAGATTCACATTTTCACACATCATTATTATTAGGGGTTAGGGGTTATGATTATGGCCATAGTTAATGAGAGCCCTGAAAGGGCGAAAGAGTACAGCCCGGGGTGAGCCCGAAGGGCGTAACCCCGGGGCAGGCAATTGCCCCAAATCAGTCGCTGAAAGTGTGCAAGACTATGTCCACATTTTTATGACCAGAACAATAGTTGCCAGGGGTTAGTGCCTGCGGGATGAAACCATCGACTCCGAGGCGACCATTACATTATATGTGCGTGCGGTGCCATAAAGTCAAAAAAGCCGTCTGCTGGATGTCGATCCAGCAGGCGGCTTTTTTGTTCAATAGAATTTGTGGACAGTACTAATCGAGGAAGGATTTTTTGCCTGCGTTCTTTTTGCGGATAAATGCGGGCTGATCGTAATCATCCTCATCGAGATTAAAGGAATCCGAAAGTGCCGCAGACACATCGACCGGCGGATTGGAGGGAGATGATTTGTGTTCTGCCTGTGTGACAGGTTTCTGCATTTGAGCATAGATATCGGCGACGGCATAATTGTCGGATCTTGAATTCTGTCCATAGCCGTTCGATGCGGGATAGCCTGCATTTCCTGTGGGTGCATAGGAAGATTTGTTTCCCGTGGGGGCGTAGGATGCGACAGTTCTCTGCGAACCGGATGCGTAGAGTTCATCGGCCTGATCCTGTACTTCTTTCATTCTCTGTGCGATTTCGAAGCTATCGGCACGCATGCTGTCCTGATAACCGACGCCGGTCTGAGCGGCGATGACGGCTGAGACAGAGGAGGAAGACTGAGCGGCGACCGCCGGAAGTCGTGACTGAGATCCATAGACACCGCTTGTACCATCATAATTTCCGAGGAAATTACTCTTTGTGCCTTTGGCGAAATCATCCGCAGCCGATTCAGCATTGCCGAATCCGGTGGCGATGATCGTAATTTTAATTTCTTCGCTGCTATCATCTTCATTGAGGACATGTCCCCAAATGAGGTGAGCATCTTCGGCGGTAGCTTCTTCGATGAGCGAAGCGGCCTCGCTGATTTCGGCGAGCGTTGCGGATCTTGGTGCCGTGATGTTGAGCAGGACGCTTGAAGCGCCTTCGAGGGAGATATCATCGAGCAGCGGCGAGCTGATGGCAGCTTCAGCAGCATCGGTGGCGCGATTGGGACCTTCGCCGACGCCTGTTCCCATGAGGGCCAGACCTTTATTGCTCATGACGGTGCGAACATCGGCGAAATCGGTGTTCACGAAACCAGTCTTAATGATGAGTTCACTGATGGATCGGACGGCATCGACCAGGACGCTGTCAGCCTGTCTGAATGCATCGACGAGGGTCATCTGCTCGCCGGCGGTCTGCAGGAGGCGCTGATTGGGGATAGTGATCAGGGTATCGACATTTTTCTTGAGGTTTTCGATACCCTCTTCGGCCTGTCTTCTTCGTCTGGCGCCTTCGAATTTGAAGGGTTTGGTGACGACGCCGACAGTCAGTGCGCCGAGCTGTCTTGCAATACCTGCGATGACCGGTGCTGCACCGGTTCCGGTACCGCCGCCCATGCCGGCGGTAATGAACACCATATCGGCACCTTTGAGGTGTTCCTGAATCATGCTGGAGGATTCCTGAGCAGCTTCCTGACCGACAGAGGGCATCGACCCCGCGCCGAGTCCATGCGTACGCTGTTCCCCGATTTGGATACGAATCTCGGCGAGATTATTGGCAAGAGCCTGTTTATCGGTATTCGCGACGATAAACTGCACCCCTTCAACGCCGGAGTCGACCATTGAATTTACAGCATTGCCGCCACCGCCACCGACGCCAATAACCTTGATACATGCCCCATGTTCCTGTGCGTCGTCCAGCACCATCATTCCATACCTCCCTGGTTAATTCAGACAGCTCAAATCCGTGAGCAAAAGCTGCTGTGAGTAAATAAGGCCACACACCTAGACAAAAAGCAGACACCAATATTTTTTTACTGAGTTCTGAAGCAGATTTCCCATTGAATTCAGCAGCCATCGTCCTTCTGGCTGTTCGAAGGCGAGGAAACGCGTCTCACTCAGCAAACAGACTTTCAAAATAATAGTTTTTAAAAATATGCGCAAGAGATTTTACTGAACAAATTTTGGAAATGTCGGACAAAAAAAGCTGGCAGTGTGTATTGCGCAGCAATAGCACTGCCCCGTCGGCGTATGCAGCCTGCCGGGCTGCATAGCGACGGACATCCACCAACAAACAAAAAACCAAAATCTGATGCACCCGGTGTACACGACTTCCGGCACCCACTTGACCTCGGGGCTTCAGACGCGTTATAGTTGCCGCAGAAGGATGCTCTTTTGATCAGCTTAAGGATTTCAAGATGAGACGAATATGGAGTTTAGCAGCGGCATTAGCCTTTCTGGCAGTGGGTGTCGGATGTGAAACACTTGGGCCCGAAAAAAACTCTGGTACAGATCAGGATCGACTTGGTGCGATTGAAATCAAGATAAACGACCTGATTCTCGATTATGTGACCTGTCTGGACGGTGACAAGACGGACTGGAAATACTTTACTGTACCGGCGGAAACCCGCGTGGCGGTTACGTTTGCGTTTGACGAACCGAGCGCGGGAGGCACGATAGTGATCCGCAAGGCAACCGGTGAGGAGATGTACCGTCTGAAGTTCGTCCCCGGTTCGCGGATGGTTCAGGAATTTGATGCACTGCCGGGCCACTATTATCTTGAGATGTTCTGTGAAGCATTCCAATCTGAATATACGATTGAAGTCTCTATTCCCCAATAGCACAAGCATATAAGGGTATATTGTCAATCGCATTTGGTATTGGAGTTTCATTATGACGACGCGACTCACATGTGCGGCGAAGACGGATGTTGGTTTAAAGCGAACCAATAATGAGGACAATCTCGTCATGGTTCCAAGCCATGGTCTTTATGTGCTTGCGGACGGAATGGGCGGTCATGCCTCGGGACAGGTTGCATCTACAATGTGCGTAACGCATGTTGCGCAGTTTATGTGTGAAACATGTCACCAGCCTGGATTTGAGTTTTCCTACAAGCCTGATCCCAAGCTGAGCTACGAAGCCAATCTGCTTGTGAATGCCATCAAATACGCAAATGAGCGTATTTTTATCCAATCCTGCAAGGATCGGTCGATGGAGGGGATGGGGACGACGATAACGGCGATTCTGAATGCGCCGCACGGCCTTGTTCTGGCGCATGTCGGAGATTCCCGGATTTATCGCATTCGCAAGGGTCAGATTGTTCAGATGAGCCGGGATCATTCTCTGATGAACCATCTTCTGGATACAGGCGAGCTCAAGCCGGAGGATGCGCCGAACTTTGCGAATAAAAACATCATATTGCGTGCGGTTGGGCTGAAAGATTACGTCGATGTGGAGGTCAAGGAAGTTCCGCGCGAGCAGGGCGATATTTATCTGATGTGCTCCGATGGTCTGAGTGATATCGTATCGGAGAGCCAGATACTTCAGGCGATAACGAATGCCCCCAATCTGACAGAAGCCTGCAACACCCTGATTAATCTGGCCCTCCAGGCCGGCGGAAAGGACAATGTGACGGTTGTGTGTGTCTGTATCGAGCAGGATGATGGCGTTCAGCAGCAACCGGCGTCGCAGCAGCTTCGTACGCAACCGGCTTTATCGACGCCGCCATCCAGTCCGCGGCATCCCAATGCCTATACAAAGCAGACACCGACTGCGCCCACCGGTCCCAGCGTTGCCTCATCCCCTGGCGGCATATCACCGGTATCTTCCTCTGCAGCCGGAGTACGCTCATTACAGCAGCCGACCACGCACAGCCGGGCTCCCGGCCAGAGCATGGGAATGAGCCACGCATCACTGTCCAGTTCAACATCGCATTCGGGGATGGCACCGATTCCAACTGGACGCCCTGCGCCCATTAACGCATCTCAGCCCGTACCGCCTGCGATGCCACCGAGCAAACCACAGCGCATGCACTCAGTTCGTGAGATTGTTGAACAAGCTCCCGTTGTTCAGCGCACGATGCCCAAACCCATCGGCAGTGCCGGGCGCAGCAATTCTGCGACTATGCCGCAGGCTCCTGGTATCAGCAAGATCAAACCGCTCCGCCCCGAAACAGAACATCCAAAAGGACATGCCAGCCAATCGGGCAGCGCTGAAGAAATGCTGGAATCACAACCCGCAGTCAAGGAAGCCCGGTCTTCGAACATCAAGCCCACCAGTTCTCCAACAATTCAGAAACTGCGTGAAGCGAAACCGCTTGCTGCAGAAGAGAAAGCCGCAAGACCGGAAGCGAGCCTGCTGTTTACCGAACCGCCTTCTGAAGCGCCGAAGCCCTCGATGTTATCTGTCGAATTGACAGAACCGGATGATGATGAAGAAGAACCGACGATGATCCTGAGAGATGGGGCTGCACGTACCCTCCCCAGCATCAAGACGATTCCGGCCGATATTCTTCCTCCGGATGCGCTTCATCCGTCAGAGGCCGGCATTGCGAAACCGCCGTTTCAAACACGCAGCGCACCGGTTCCCGGTATTGCCCCCGTTCCAGCAAATTCCCGTTCTTCTGAAATCCCCCCATCGCCGGCCGGTATTCCTGAGTATTACCGTCTCTCGCCGCCCCCATCAGCCTCCCCCCGTGAAGCATCTCATCCCAAGGGCTATGCTGCCCCAAAAGAAGCGATTGCACCGCCGGAAAATGAATATGATGACGAGGACAGTATTGAGATTGGTGGTGGTATGTTCGATCACGATGACGGAGAGATGACGCGGCAGTTCCAGCGCCCACCCCATCTGAAATGGTAATGACTCATGCGCATAAAGCCATATGCTGTACTTTTTCTGTTCTGCCTTCTGACTTTTTCAGGATGCCGTGAAAAAAAGGACTTCTCTGCCATGAGCGATGAGGAAAAAGTCGCCTATTCCGCATCCAAGGAATCCTCGCTTTCTCCCTCAGAGATGGAAGACCAGAAGGCCGCGCGCAAAGCCATACTTGAACGCGTATCTGACACCCAGACAAGCGAGAAACTAATGGACAATGCCCTGCACGAAGCACAGATGAATCTGTCGGAATCGGCGTATGCATCCCTGCAGGAATCACAGCAAATCTGGCTGCGACAGGGTCGAGGGAAAGCCATCAATAATCTGGTCAGACAGGGAGTGCCCTCCGGAGATGCTTTTGCCAGGGCAAACAGCGAGCGTGCGGACTGGATAAGTGTAAGGACGATGTGGGCGATGCTCATCGAGAGTCCGGGAAAATTCGGAGGTTTCTATCGTTCGGTAGCTGACAGGACGCTGGAAATCTACGAAATGGAAAACGAACAGCTGAATCTGGTTGTGAGGGCAGCGAAGGACGATTTTGTATTTACGGCAACAGGCAGCATACAGGATAACAGTGCCCAGCTCAGATCCGAGAACGATCCCAATGCGGCGATCCGCCTGAAAGCATCAGAATCCGGCGACACAATAGAAATCAGCCTTGAACCCTCATTTGGGGCATCCCATGCCGCCAGGTATGGCATGCTGGTCGAAGGACAGTATCAACGCGTCACACCTGGAGAGCTGAATGTTTTTGCACTCTGATTTTGACGATACCCACCGGGAACTGTTCCACACGGTTCAGGCATGGGCAAAAAAAACACTGGCTCCCGGTGCAGCAGAACGCGACAGGGATGCCTCCTTCGATGAAGCCCTGTATCGGCGTCTCGATACGGAACTCGGGCTAATGAATATCACTTTGCCGGAATCCCTCGGCGGTTCCGAACTCGATGTCGCAGCGACTATTCTGGCCATCGAGGCCCTGAGCGAGCAAGATCCGGGCATAGCCATGAGCTACCTGTCCCAGGAGCTTCTTTTTGCGCATCAGCTTTACTGGAGCTGGCATTTTTCCGATCGAAACATGCCGGAACGTCACAAAACCATTCTGAAAAACAAGTGGATTTCGGGCATGGCAATGACTGAGCCCAATGCCGGTACGGATGTTCTCGGCATGAGTACCACTGCATCCCGAACGGAAGACGGTTTTGTCCTCAATGGCGTCAAACAATGGATCACCAACGGCCCAGTGGGCAAAGCCTTCCTGGTCTATGCGAGGACCGGCGAAGCGCGGCGCGATATCAGTCTGTTTATGGTCGAAGCCGGCATTCCTGGTTTTTCGTGCAGCGAATGCGAACATAAAATGGGCATGCGCTCAAGTCCGACGGGAATTCTGACGTTTCAGGACTGCCGGATTCCCGAAACATCCCTCGTGGCTGAATTCAATGGCGGACTCATACCAATGATCCGCAATCTGGCCATAGAGCGTCTCGGCTTGGCAGCCCAGTCATGCGGCATTGCCAGTACATGTTTTGAAGAAATGCGGCGCTACGCCATCGAACGCCATGCATTCGGGAAATCCATTGTGGAATTCGGTCAAATTCAGAGACTTTTATCCGAAAGCTATGCCAGCCTTCTGGCCATGCATACGATGCTGTACACGACGATACGACAGGTCATGGACAACGATCCGGAGTCATCGGTCAATGCCGATGCCGTTAAACTGTTCTGTGCGACAGCAGCGGAAACCATCAGCCGCAATGCGATCCAGATACTCGGAGCCAATGGCTACAGCACGGCCTATCCAGTTGAGCGACTTCACAGAGATTCCGTTTTGCTGAGTATTGGTGGCGGAACCAACGAAGCGCTTCAAAAGAATATTTCCCGGCAGCTGATTCGGCGCAAGGAGGGCCTCGCATGGACCTGAATGCACTGAATTCATCTGAAGTTAAAGGCATCCTGACATTATTTGCCCGGAATATTGCGTGCGAGCTGTCGAACTGGGCAGACGCCCAGCGCGAACTGGGCCTGACGGGGTGTCCCAAAGATGATCCCCGGTGGGGCGAACTCAATCTGAATGCGCCTCCGACACCAGTCACTCCGGTTCGTGTCCCCGCTCCATCCCGCATTCCTCAAACGCAGAGTACTCCAAAGCCTCAGGCTGCAGCGGCGTCATCGCGTTCCAGCGTTGAGCTGTTCAAAGCAATGCAGCAGTCACGAAGTACACAGGCATTCAGCAGTCCGGAAGAAAAGCGTACTGCCCTTGAAATGCAAAAAGCGCAGTGTTCTGCCTGCCGCAATTGTCCGCTGGGCCCCAGAAGACGCGATATTTTATGGGGATACGGTCCGTCGGATGCATCCATTATGTTTGTTTCGGCAGGCGGCAATCCGGCTGAGCTCGATCAGAATCGCCTGATGACGGGAGAGTGTGCGGTTCTTCTGGACAACATCATCCGTGCGATGTCACAAATCAATCCGGAAGCATCACAAGAACGTATATATATGACCAATGTCATCAAGTGTGCCTGCATTCCCGCGAAGGGAACAGCACTGGAATCGGCGAGGAAATGCATAGGTTTTCTCCGTCGGGAAGTCCAGATAATCAAACCCAGAATCATCATCGTATGGGGGGAAACCGCCTACCGCGCCATGTTTGGCGGGGACGCCCTGATCAGTCAGGTGCGGGGAACGATCATGAAATTTGAAGGCATCCCAACAATTTGTACCCATCATCCATACGAAATGTGCAAGAATCCATCCATGAAAGGCCGGGTATGGTCAGATCTTCAACAAGCACTTGCCCAGCTTCGATAATCCATTTATCCTCTCCTGTCGGTTTTATTTTCTCCCGGAAGTCTTACAAGGAAATCCACCATGTCATATCTCTTCATTGATCACCTTGTCAGCGAAACCCATCAACACGAAATTTACAAGAAAATAACGACGCTCGGTGCTTCGGACGAAAACGACATTGTCTGTACGGAAGCTGGCATTGAACCAGTACATGCCATTATTTATCGTGAGGGCGAGGGATATGAAATAGAGCCTGCATCGAGGAAAGCTGATATTTTTATCAATGGCAAACGCCTAAAAAAGCGCACGCCGATAATGCCGGGCGATACATTGCAGCTTGCAAACCTGAATGCGAAGTTCTCGGAACAGGCACTGCAAAAACGGCAATCATCCCACACCGAAGACAACAATGTTGCCAGAGCTTTTGAGAAACTCCAGCACCTGGCGGAAGATATGGCCCAGGACTACAATGTCAACTCCCTCCTGACGCATGCCATGGACGATGTAATCGCCCTGGTCAATGCGGACAAAGGTTTTTTGCTTCTGATCAGGGACGGCAGAATCCACAGCCATGTATCGCGCAATTTTTATCAGGAATCCATTGACGATAATCTTTTTTCGGACTCCATTGTCCAGCACGTGCTTGAGACCAAACAGCCTCTCATCGTGCGGGATGCGCTCTCGGACGAAACATTCAATACATCGCAAAGCGTCATCAATATGAAATTCTGCAGCGTCATGTGTATGCCCTTGATGGATCGCGGCGCTCTGATAGGAATTATCTATGTAGGCAACGACAACATCGTCAATCAGTTCAAACCTCAGCATCTTGAGGCGCTGCGCATATTTGCATCTCAGATTTCACTGATACTCGCCAATGCCATTCTCGTCGATGATCTGACGTTCGAGAACCGATCCCTGACATCCAAACTCGATGAGCTTCGCTTCGGAAATATCATTGGCGAATGTCTCCCCATGCGCGAAGTCTTCAACACAGTTCACCGTGTTGCAGCGACAGAAGTCACTGTATTGATCGAAGGAGAAACGGGAACCGGCAAGGAACTGATAGCCCAGGAACTTCACCGTCAATCCTCGCGCGCAAAGGGACCGTTTGTCGTCATCAACTGCGGCGCGATTCCGGCCAATCTTCTGGAGAGTGAGCTATTTGGGCATGTTCGCGGTGCCTTTACGGGGGCCATACAAACGAAGCCCGGAAAATTTCAGCAGGCCAACAAGGGGACATTATTCCTGGATGAAATTGGCGAAATGCCTCAGGATCTTCAGGTAAAGCTTCTGAGAGTGCTCCAGGAAAGATGCGTCGTCAAAGTTGGCAGCAATTCGGTTGAACCGGTGGATATCCGAATTGTTGCTGCGACCAACAAGGATCTGGAAAAAGAAGTTCAGGAAGGGCGGTTCCGGGAAGATTTATTCTATCGTCTCAACGTCATCACACTTCATTTGCCTCCGCTGCGCGAACGCGGAGATGATGTCATCCTGATTGCAAGAGGCATGATTGAGAAATATGCCAAAGAATTCAATATGGTTGTCAAGTCCCTGTCGCAGGAAGCCATTCTTGCCATTCGCCGCTACCGGTGGCCAGGCAATGTCCGCCAGCTCGAAAATCGCATAAAGAAGGCACTCATATTGTCGAATAAATCACAGATAACAGCAGAAGATCTCGATTTGATTCCCGAAGTACTCAAACCCGTCATGAGTCTGGCAGAAGCGAAGGATGATTTTCAGAGGCGATACATCAACGAGATACTGGAACTGAACAATGGGAACCGCTCAAAGACAGCACGGGATCTTGGTGTAGATCCACGCACGATATTCCGTCATCTGGAAAAGCAGAACGAACGATGAGAGGCTTGTTTTTATCAGCAATAGCGGCAGGATTGTTTCTGAACGGGTGTTTGTATGTCGCGCCCATTGAGGAAGAGCCGGAACCGGAAGATACGATGCCATTTATCAACGCCGTCAGTCCGAGCCTTGGTGTCGTGGAGATGGATCTATCCTATGGCGATGCCAAAACGTTTGTGCTTTCGACGTATGGCGACGACAACCAAGAGCAGCCACTGTACCATCGTATCATCATGGATTTCCGGCCGTCCGGCCTGACATCGGATGCGATCATCGCAAGCGTTCCCATCATTAACGAACCCGGTCTTCGAGACAGTATCAGCTATCAGTTTGATCCCTGCTCACTGTCTTCTGCCTACAGCACAGTATTCGAGAGCGGCAAAACGATCGATCTGTATTTTCTGCTGGCAGACGAACCCTTTATTCATGACAACGAACTTTTCATGAGCACGGATTATGCACTTCCTTTCAAGACCTATACCGACAGGGGAGCCATTTTTGTCCAGTGGACAATACGCTTCAAAGGGAATTGCCCAGCGCACTGAGGTTTTGTCGGGAGCGGCGACGGGAGCGGTGGAATTGCCCTGCGCACTAAGGTTTTGTCTCAGTTTCCCGACCGATGTAACAGATGTAGGTATTTTTTCACATTTACTTGAAGGAAAATGCGAATAGGTCTATAGTAGCTAAGTCTATGTCTGGTAAGACCCACTGAAGTTGAAAGGGGACTAAAGGACAGAGTTTCTTGTTAAGTTACAAAAGACTTAGGAGGAGCTGATAATGAGAAAATACATAGCAATGCTTCTTGGATGCAGTGTACTGTTTGCCGGAACAGCTTATGCGGACGAACCCGCAATCCAGCAGACGACAGACGGGATGCTCAATGAAGCATCGGAAGGCGTCAAAACGCTCGAAAATGTTATCAGTGAAGGCAGTGACCTGCTCGCGGAAGCAAAAGCAGAGTCCGATGTTGCAAAGATTGACTGCATCAATTCCAATCTGGTCAATGCGCGTGGATTCCTGAGCGTTGTTCAGAATGCGCAGGCCAATTTGTCAGACGCGGTTGCCCGAAATGACGCTGAATCGCAGAAACATCACTATAAGCTGGTTCAGCTTGGCGTCAGCAAAGGCAATGAGATTTCTGCGAAAATGCACGAGTGTTCAACCGGTATGGTTGGCGTATCCGGCACAACGGTACAGGAAACAATCCGCGTATGTTCTGTCGAACCTTGCCTTGGTGGTGAGCAATTCTATGAACCAAGCAAAACTCATTCGACAGCTAATACTGGGAAATTGACAGCCGATGACCTGGATGATTCGGGCAACATTTTGGATGTCGATGCTTCAGCATATCTATAAGAGATATGCTGAATTCAATTTCTATGATGTCCGCTGTCCTTTGACAGCGTACAGGTGAATTCATGTTGAAATATCTTCTAACGGCCTGCATGGGTGCTTTGCTTTTAGCATTATGCAGCAGTCATGCAGTAGCCAAGAGTTCAGAACCTGAACCCAACGGGATTCAGGCGGGTGGCTTTGTGATGCACCCGGGTGCAGACGCATCGATCGGTTACGATGTGCGCGATACTCAAGGCGAGGATGACGGACTGGCCCAAATTGGCGTCCATTTCAGAACCAAACTCGCAGACGAAAAACTGCACTCATGGGATAACAATGTTGCCTTTAACTGGCGCCAATACTGGGGACTCGGAAATGCCGATCCGGACGGCGGTTATGATGTAAAAGTCAGCTCTGTCGCCGATATCTTCAAAACCCGCTTCTTCCGCATTGCACCTTCCGTTTCGTATGCTTTTCTCAACGAACCGGAAGATGATAACCTGCGCGCCGATTTCAAAAATCACCACGTGATTGCCGGTGCTGCATTCTACATTCAGCCCAGCGCCGGTGCCGTCTTCTCTCAGCGACTTGGTTACCAGTTCAACGGCAGATTCTATTCTGAACATTCAGACGTCTCCAATATGGAGAATAAAGTCGACTCCGTCACGCGATGGAACTTCCTCCCACAGTCAAGTATGGCTCTGGAAATCGATTTCCGTGCCATCAACTACCTGGAAGATAACAAGCATGCCATCGGCATAGCCTCCGAAGACAGTCAGAACGCCTCCTCCTACCCCATCCGCATCAAATACAGCCTGCAGGGCCTTCTGTTTGCCAGACTGTCCTACATCCTCGGTCTGGGATACGCCTACGAGAATTATGATAACGGGCTCAAGGAACACCTGTTTATCATGAATGCAAGACTCCGCTACGACTTCACCAGCAACAGCGGACTGTATGTCGAATACAAAAAAGACTTCGATAACATCGTTTACGGCGATTACTACAAATACCACCGCGTAATACTGGGACTTGATGCACTTTGGTTTGAACACCTCCAAACCGATCTCAATGTCGGATACGGTAATTTCGATTACCGTACCAAGTCAGATAACGCCTCCAGAATTGACAATCTCATCACTGCACAGGCAAATATCTACTACCATTTCTTCCCGGGACTCAAACTCGGCGTGGAATATCGTCTGCGCGACAATCTGAGTGACGTCGATTACGTCGAATACTGCAGACATCTGATTACCCTTAACTTCGCCTACGAATATTGATACTGAGTTTTGAATGCGTAACAATTGCCGGGCGCTCCGCCCGGCTTGTATCATTTTAATTCTGTTGCTGAATGCCGCCATCATGGCGGCATGCGCCTCTACAGTATCCAACGATTGGCAAGCCCAGCTCAGTACTTGTCCCACGAGCGTCGAACTCGGAAAATTCATGCCCTGGGACAGGCTCGAAATCCGCGTCTTCGGACAGGATGATCTCAGCGGTGAATACGAAGTTTCACCGCGCGGAACCATCTCTTTCCCCATGCTCGGAGAGATCAGCGTCGAAGGAAAACGCTGCGACGAACTTGAAGTCATCATTCGCGAAGGGCTGCAGGCCGAATATCTGCGCGATCCCTCTGTCATCTGCATCAACCGGGAAGTTTCCAAAACTGCCGTCACCGTCGATGGACAGGTTCAAAAACCCGGTATCGTCGATTTCAGACCCGGACTCATGCTCACGGATGTCATCGCACAGTCCGGCGGTCCCACTGTTCGCGCGCAGACCAATGCCGTCGTCATCGTCCGCAAAACGGAAGGTGCCTCAAAATCTGTCACCGTCCCCTATCAGGACATCCTGCTCGGAAACGCTCCAAACGTGTGTCTGCATCCTGCCGATCTCGTTTATGTGCCTCAATCGGTCTTTTAGATATGGCAAATACGACAGATACATCACAAGCCCAGCAGCAGCCCATCCTGCCAATCCGAGAATATGTCGATATTCTCTGGCGCAGAAGATGGGGGGTCATCCTCGCAATCGTCTTGACCGGATGCATCGGCGCAGCCTATACCCTGCACCAGCCCAAAATTTATGAGGCCGTCACGGCCGTTATCATCAACCCTGAGCCGCCCACGATCAATCCTGTCGATTCATCCGGCGCTGAACAATGGTTTTTGCGCGATACCTACTACGATACCCAGCTCAAGGTCATGCAGTCGCGCAACGTCGCACAACGCGTCATCGATGATCTGGGGCTGGCGACCGATATTGAATTTCTCGGTCTGCAGGATATTCAGGATCCAGCGCTGCTCAACAAAAAACTGACGACCGCCGATCCGGTCGCCAGACTGCTCGGAATGCTCAAGGTCGAAGCCGTCAACGGCACGCGACTCGTCAACATCCGCGTCAAAAACAAAAATCCGGAACTCGCCGCAGCCCTGGCCAACGCCATCGCCGCCGCATATTCCGAACAAAACTCAGAGCATCGTCTCATTACACTCAACAACACCTTTGAGTTTCTCGACAAGCAGTACAAAGATAACGAAACCAAACTCGAAGAAGCACGAAATGCCCTCAACGCATTCAAGGAAAACCACAAAATTCTCTACTCCAATCCTATCGAGCAGCAGAAAATCACCAATCAGCGTCTGGATTCCCTGAATGACAAGCGCGTCGAAGTCGAGACCAAACGCAAACACGCAGGTTACGTGCTCTCCGGACTGAAATCCATTCCCGTCAAAATCGAAAACGTCCGCGCACACAGCGTCATCGTCGAAGATCCATCGCTCGATGCAGCACTGGCCGTCTGCACTGCACTCGAGCGCGACGAACAAAAACTGCTCGTCACCTACCTGGAAAAATCTCCGCAGGTCATCTCCATCCGCGAACAAATCGAAACCTGCAAGGCTTCGGTACTGGCCAAAATGAAAAACAATATACTCGGCCTCGAAGCACAGTACCAGGCTCTCGTCAAACTCAACGGGGAACTCGACCAGGAAATCCAGAACCTGCAGCAGGAAGCACTGGAACTCGATCAGCTCCGCCTGCTCTACGAACAGTTCGAAAGCCAGAAGCAGGAACAGGAACGCCTTTTCGAACAGTCACAGAAAAAACTCAACGAAGTCAGCCTGAACCGCCTGCTCGAAGTCAACAACATCCGCATCCTCGATACGGCCATTGCCCCGACCGTTCCCGTCAGTCCCAACCTTCTCATCAACGCTGCCATCACCTTCCTGGCAGCCCTGATCGCCGGACTGCTGGTCGGCTTTTTGCTGGAACTGCTCGACATTTCCGTGCGAACACAGAGCGACGTCGAAGAAAAAGCACGTCTGCCATTTCTGGGAGCCGTCCCCAAATTCCCCAAGAATCGCCAGTTTGCCGGCAGAAAAGCTTATCGCTTTGTCATCGAAAATCCGCGTTCGCCTATCTCTGAATGCATCCGAACACTGCGTACGACGCTCACCTATCTGCTCAAATCCGAAACTTCGCGCGTTCTGCTCGTGACTTCGGCACAGCCCCTCGAAGGCAAAACCATGACCTCCATCAATCTGGCCGTGACTTCTGCACTTGCCGGCCAAAAGGTCATCCTGATCGAAGCCGACCTCCGACGCCCGCGAATCAAGGATGTTTTCAAGGCAACACCCGAGAAAGGTCTCAGTGCCGTTATCAGCGGCGAAAAGAAAGCCGACGAAACGATCCTCGAAACCGGTATCGACGGTCTGAAACTCTTGCCCTGCGGCGATATTCCGCCAAACCCGACCAAACTGTTTCAGTCCAAGCTTTTTGAGGATCTGCTTACGGAGCTTCGCAGCAAATACGACCTCATCATCATCGACTCGCCCCCCGTCACCGTCGTCACGGACGCGCTTATCATCGCACAGCACGTGCATGGCGTCATCGTCGTTGCCCGCGCGAACAAAACCCCGCTGCCGCTCCTCATCCGCACCCGCGAACTGCTCGACGGTGTCAACGCTCCGATTCTCGGATGCGTACTCAACGATATGACATCCAATTCACACGGCTACTACGGCGGATATTATTACTACCACAAGTCGTACGATTGATAAGGAACGTCTCCTGTTTTTTGGATTGCTTTTTTGTGCCCGGGCTATTCCCCCAAAGGGGAATACGCCCGGTTTTTTTCGCGCTATTGCCGCAGCAGCAAATCAAACATGAAGACGAATGTGTTTGAAAATAATGAAAACATTCTGCGGCAATACGCGCTCATTTTATTTGTGTACAGACGTTCCACGGAACGTCTCTATCAATAATAATGAAATTGCATTACGAATTAAGCATTACGAATTAAGCATTACGAATTAAGCATTACGAATTAAGCATTACGAATTAAGCATTACGAATTAAGCATTACGAATTAAGCATTACGAATTAAGCATT
>JAEEGL017432608.1_pt1 | contig 18497 bp, 14 predicted proteins | sample 9134231 | NCBI WGS metagenome assembly JAEEGL01 (sample SAMN16246548, study PRJNA631951) | gut metagenome | biome: gut microbiome; feature: rumen; material: fiber-attached | host: Bos | place: Iran: Karaj | collected 2018-10 | reverse complement strand
GTCTGTTACATTCTGCTATGGGCGGCTTTCTGCCTCGCAGTCCGGAGTAGGAGTACACATGGACGAATCTGCAAGGCGAAGCGATTTGTTTAGGGATCCAAACCCTTTTTAAAGGGGTTGGCCGCCGGAGGCACTCGAGCGCAAGCGACTACTTGTTCTCGTTCTCAAGCGCAAGCGACACTCAAACACTCAAGAAGCGACTCTCAGAGTTCGTTTCTGTTTTCGAGAGCCCGCTGGAGGGTGACATCATCGGCGAACTCGAGGGCGGAGCCTGCGGGAAGACCGTAGGCAAGCCTTGTTACCTTTATTCCGAGAGGTTTTATCATACGGCTGATATATGAAGAGGTCGTTTCTCCTTCAACGGTGGGGTTTGTAGCCATGATGACTTCCCTGACATCGCCGGAAAGACGTTTCATCAGCTCGGCTATCCTTATGTCGTTCGGGCCTATGTTATCCATGGGCGACAGCAGACCGTGAAGAACGTGATATACTCCGCTGAAGCCGCCGGCTCTTTCAAGTGCCGAAACATCTTTAGGAGCTTCAACTACACATATAACAGTTTTGTCTCTTTTGTCGTCTCCACATATAGAGCACTTTTCGGTATCCGTGAAATTCTGACAGACATTGCAGCAATGTACGCTTTTTCTTGCTTTCAGTATCTCGGAGGAAAATCTTTCCACATCCTCGACAGGCTGATTGAGTATAAAATAAGCGAGTCTCTGTGCAGTCTTCATACCTATGCCCGGAAGTTTTGCAAACTGCTCCGCCGCCGAAACGAGAGGTACGGGATTATATTCCGCCATATCAGAACAGACCCGGGAAGCTTACTCCGCCGGTTACCTTTTCCATTTCCTTGGCGCTTTCTTCGTCTACCTTCTGTATAACGGCGTTTACACCTGCGATGATGATATCCTGAAGGCCTTCGATATCGTCCTTGTCAACAACGTCGGGATTCAGCTTTATTTCCTTGAGGACTCTGCCGCCTGTCATGGTCAGTTCGATCATGCCGCCGGCTGCGGTTTCGGTGAATTCCTGCTGTTCAAGCTGCTCCTGAACTGCCTGTATGTCCTCCTGCATCTTCTGCGCCTGCTTTACCATTGAATTCATATTCTGGGCGCCCTTGTTCGCGTATCCCTGTGGAAGTCTTGCTCTCATTTTCTTGTTTCCTTTCTTATTGACGTTTTATATTTATTCCCAACGACTCAGCAAGGTCGAGGAATTGTTTTACCTTGTCTTCTTTCTCCTCTTTTTCTTCGGTTATAACCGAGTCCGGCGAAGAGATGAGCCTTATTTTTCTGCCGATAGCCTTTGAAAGCTCGGTTTCTATCAGTTCACGGTTCTCTTTTATCGCCATTTCAACGGCAAGAGCCGATCCCCGAATCAGAACGAAATTGTCTTTTATCAGCGCGTTTGAGCGCGTAAATCCGAATTTTATGTTGTCCGGCAGATTTTCAATAACATCCGTCCAGATATCCAGCGGCTTGTAGCCGGTAAGATCATTCGTGTCCGGCAAGTCTTCGATCGGCGCTTTCTGCATATTTACAGGAGCCTGTGCTGCTTGTACCTGTGCCGGCGCCTGAGCGATGGGTATACCATTGGCTACGGCCTGTTCGAGTTTTTCGATGCGTGCGGTCAGTGTCTTGTCGTCCGTGTCCAGTGACGGTGTGCAGAGCTTTATCAGACACATTTCCAGCAGCATTGCCGGAGTACGCACTCTGCCCATTGAAGTGAATGTGTCGCTGAGTATTGAGATATTCCTCATTATCTGCGACAGTGTGAATTTATCCGACTGCTCCCTGTATCTTGTCAGATCGTCCGAAGTGAGCTTCACTACCGAATTATCAGCTCCTGCTTTAAGAAGCATCAATACTCTGAAATGTGAAAGAAGCTCCTCACATAGCCTTGTTACGTCTTTTGAACGGTCAATAAGTTCATCGAGTATTTTCAGTATGCCTGCCGTATCGGAAGCGTAAATACAGTCCGCCATATTGAACAGGTGGTCTGAACCGGATATACCGGCACATTCCCTTACAGTATCAACTGTCACATTATCGGTAACGGAAAGGCACTGATCCAGCAGAGAGAGTGCGTCGCGCATACCGCCTTCGGATATTTTTGAAATCAGGAATGCCGCGTCATCGGAGAGAGTTCTGCCTTCCTGTTCCGCGACCCATAACAGCCGCTTTTTGCTGTCATCTATGTCTATTCTTCTGAACTCGAAGCGCTGGCAGCGGGAAATTATCGTAGCCGGTATCTTGTGGACTTCGGTTGTAGCGAGAATGAAAACGACGTGAGCGGGGGGCTCTTCGATGAGTTTCAGCAGAGCGTTGAACGCTGCTGTTGAGAGCATATGCACCTCATCGATGATGTACACTTTGTATTTTCCCGACATAGGCGCGTAGACTGCGTCTTCTTTGAGGTCACGGACGTAATCCACACCGTTGTTGGATGCCGCGTCTATTTCGGTTACATCGGAGAATTCGTTATCGATATTCTTGCAGCTCTCACATTCAAGACAGGGGTTTCCGTCGTGAAGTCCGGCGCAGTTAAGAGCCTTTGCGAGAATCTTTGCGCAGGTGGTCTTACCTGTTCCTCTGGAGCCTGTGAAAAGGTAGGCATGGGAGGACTGACCGTTGCGGAGCTGATTTTTGAGAGTTGTGGTGATATGATCCTGTGATATCACGTCGTCGAAAGTACGGGGACGGTATTTTCTGTACAATGCGAGATACATATTCCCCGCTCCTTTCAAACAGTATCAAAGCCCTTGATCATGAACACAGACTTTGCCGCGCACAAGCCGAAAATTTGCTTAATGCTGCTCGGTTCCCCGCCTGACATGGTTCACAACACGGCCTCGCACGGGGTCCGTGTTCATGATCAAGGGCTTTGCTTTTTACTATTATATACTATTTCGGAAGAAAAATCAAGCTATTTTTTAAAATTCCGTTTTTTCTCTTATAATGTGGCTTTCCGTTTATTTCTAAACCTTCGGCACTGCTCTTTTTTGGGGGGTTGGAAAAGGCGTACTACCTGCCCCCGCTGCAAGGCGAAGCGATTTGTTTAGGGATCCAACCCCTTTTTAAAGGGGTTGGCCGCCGGAGGCACTCGAGCGCAAGCGATACTCTTCAATACTCGAGCGTCAGCGACTTTCTTCACAGCGACTACTCTTTTAAAAAATCTCTGATGACCGGCAGCATTTTAACTCCGTACTTATAGCCTTCTTCCTCGAACGGGAGGAGGATCTTCGGGTCATTTTCGGTGCGGTGGATGCCGTAGTCTTTTTCCGGGGCGAGGACGAGGACTTTGCCGTCCTTTTCGAGTTCTGCGAGCTCTTTTGTTTCGCGGTTGTACATATTATGCCGTTCTTTCAGGGCTTCGGCGAGCTTCGGGAATTTCGGGTAGGCGAGTTTTACGGCTGTGACGAGGCTTTCGGGCTTTTTCACATAGCCCCGCGGTCGGGTGAGTATCACTATCAGTCTGTCAAGTCCGCTGTCAAGTGCATAATTAAAAGGTATAGAATCGGTAATGCCGCCGTCCATATAGTACTGGCCGTTGATCTTTATCGGTCTGAAAAGTATGGGCAGAGCGCATGAAGCCCGCAGTACCGTCCATTTGCGGTCATCTGCCCTTACGCGCATATATTCGGTCCTGCCGGTCTCGATGTTGGTGACTGCGCCGAAGCCGTTCTCGCCGTTACGGCGGTATTCTTCGAAATCAAACGGTATCAGTTTGTCAGGAATCTCGCCGAATACGAAGTCGAGACCGTAGTATGAGCGGCTGCTGCGGTCGAACATATTTCTTATGCTCATATAGCGCTTGTCGTTCATGTATTCCGCGGTGATGCGGTGGTTTCTGCGCGGCTGTTTCGACAGATAGGATACTCCGTAGGATATGCCTGCCGAAGATCCGGCCACATAGTTTATATAAATATCGTTGTCGAGTAAGGCATCGAGTATGCCGCAGGTAAATATGGTGCGGCTTGCTCCGCCTTCAAGTACAAGTCCTGTTTTCATCCGAAAGCTCCTGAAAAACATAGTTAAAAAATACTTATTAAATAATATCATCATCGACGGAAAAAATCAAGAAAATTTTTTTAGTTTTTCGTCAAATCGACAATGAAATTTCAAGATAACGTTTACTATATATTGTATTTTACATCATTTTTTTATCAATATCTGTATATCTGTGAAAATTTTTTAGACATTTTTCATAAAAATCACACATTTTTGGGCATATCGCTGTATAAAATGAAGGCATCGCAAAAGAATTTAATAATTATTGACAAATCGTGAATTTTTTGATATAATATAAAGGAAACTATGGGATAACTATGCTATTTTATAAAAAATAACGAAAAAATTACTCACTGTATAAGCAATTATTTGTGAAATCGTTTAATCTTATGGAAAATATACTCAAAGCCGAAAAAATTTCACGCGAATTCAAAATAGGCGACGGAAGTGTCGTTCACGCCCTCACAAATATCGACCTTGATGTGAATGAGGGCGAACTTGTGTGTCTGCGCGGAAGATCCGGATCCGGGAAAACAACACTGATAAATATACTCGGCGCACTCGACAGACAGGACGGCGGAACGGTGACGTTCTGCGGTGAAGATATAGGAAAGCTCTCCGACGCGGCACGCGACAAGATGCGCCGGCAGAAGCTGTCCTTCGTTTTCCAGTCTGTGGCTCTGATATCCACAATGACTGCGCTTGAAAACGTGGAGTTCTCCCTCAGGCTCGCAGGATACCCGATAGCCGGCAGAACGAAGCGCGCAAAGGAATGTCTGGCGCGTGTGGGACTTGCAAAGCGTATGTACCACAGACCCGGCGAAATGTCCGGCGGTGAGCAGCAGCGAGTTGCCATAGCAAGAGCGGTGGCGCATAAACCGAAGATAATCTTCGCAGATGAGCCTACGGCTGCCCTCGACTCGACCACCGGCACGGCAGTGCTCGGACTGTTCAGGGAACTGGTCCGTGACGACGGTATCACAGTGGTGATGACTACACACGACGAGGCTATGATGGAGCTTGCCGATGTAGTTTACTCGCTGGAGGACGGCGTGATAGTAGATATAAAGAGAAACGATATACCATTATAATATAGCAGGATTTAGAATATGCCAAAAACGGTGCTGCTCGCGCCGCCCGAAGATGTGATGGTGCGGTGCGACAATCTGGTCAAAATATATAAAAGCAGAGATATCGAAGTCATGGCTTTGCAGGGACTTGACCTTGAAGTCAAGCGCGGCGAGCTTATGGGTATAGTCGGTGCTTCGGGTTCCGGAAAGTCAACGCTGCTGAATATGCTGGGCGGTCTTGACAGACCTACGGCAGGCAGCCTGTACGTCGACGGTAAGGATATGCTGAAATTCAGCGACAAGGATTTCATCGAGTACAAACGGAAAACGGTCGGGTTCGTGTGGCAGAACAACGCAAGAAACCTTATACCGTACCTGACAGCCCTCGAAAATGTCGAGATGCCGATGATGCTGAGCAATTACGCCGAACGCCGCAAGCGCGCGGAGTATCTGCTGGGAATGGTGGGGCTCGAAGCCCGGAAAAACTCGATGCTCGGACAGATGTCCGGCGGCGAACAGCAGAGAACGGCAATAGCCGTGGCTCTGGCAAACAACCCCAAGCTGTTGCTGGCGGACGAACCTACGGGCGCCGTAGATACAAAGACTGCCAACAACGTCCTCGAAGTCTTCCGGAAACTGAACAAGGAGACAGGTGTTACTATTATAATAGTAACTCACGATGTCAATCTTGCGAAATCCATCGACCGCGTTGTTGCCATAAGGGACGGCAAGACTTCCAGCGAGCTGATAAGAAAGAAGCCGGTGCTGACAAACGTTTCCTTCGAGGAACTGAGCGAACAGCAGCAGGCGGAAATAAAAGCGGTGCAGGAATCCGGCGCACACGAGGAGCTGGTGCTTCTCGACCGCGCGGGCAGACTCCAGATACCGAAGGAATATCTCTCGCAGCTCGGTATAAACGGCGGCGACCGCGTTCATGTCGAGCTTGAAGAAGATAAAATTGTCATTTACAAGTAATTTAATGGTTCATTCACTGAACGTTAAAATAAAAAACTTACGATTTTAAACGCGAAGCATTTAAAGTTTTTTGAAAAGGGTTTGGGAAAACTTTTCCAGAAATTTTTCCCGAAAAAGAAAGGTGGAGCTGAATTTGGGCAAGAAGAGAAGAACTTTAGCGATACTTCTGACGGCTGCAATGGTTCTGACCATGCAGAGCTTCCCCGCGTACGCGGAAAGCGAACAGCTGGACGAGCAGCAGGAAGAAGCGAGCGAGACTTCGACGATCAGGAACATCATGAACACCGGAAACCGTGATAACGCGTACAGCGCCTATTACGAGAAACACAAGGATGAGAAGTTCCCGAAAACGGCGATAGTCATTGAGGCAAAGAACGCCGTTCCCTCAAAGGATTCCGGCGGAGAAGAGCCGCAGTACGAGATACTGAAATATGAGGGACAGGAAGACTGTCTCAAATGGACGAACAACCGCGGCGAACTGAGCTTCGACTTTGAAGTTGCCGAAGCGGGCAATTACAGTCTCGAGTTCTTCTATTATACGCTTTCCGGCGGCAGCACCACCGTGGATGTCGGCATAAAGATCGATGACGAATACCCGTTCACGGCGTGCAACGATATCACGCTGGACAGATACTGGGAAGACGCCACCACCATAAAGAAGGACAGCAAGGATAACGAGCTGAAGCCTACTCAGATCGAAAAGGATATGTGGGTGACCTATCCTGTCAAGGATAAGGAGGGTCTGTTCAACTACCCCTACTTCTTCAACCTTACCGCCGGTACCCATAAGCTGACGCTCGAGGGTATCAGAACGAACATTGCGCTCAAAACGATCACCTTCAGAAACTATGAGGAGCTTCCCGATTATGTTTCCCCGTCACAGGGCGAGATAGAAGATACTCCGGCTCTTACGGTCAAGAACGATATCGGCACGAGCTCGATACTGATCGAAGCACAGAGCCCTGTCTACAAGACAGCATCCACTCTGTATGCTACATACGACAGAACATCGAGCCTCGCAAGCCCCTCCCACCCGACCAAGCAGAGATACAACACCATAGGCAAGGAAACCTGGAACAAGGCAACACAGGCTATCACATGGAAGTTCACAGTGCCGAACAACGGTTACTACACCTTCTCGTTCAAGGCAAGACAGAACACCATGAGAGGCTTCTACTCCAACAGACGCATCTATATAGACGGCGTCGTTCCCAACAAGGCTATGGATATAGTCTCCTTCCCCTATGACCCCAACTGGTACGCGCAGCAGCTCAAGGACAAGGACGGAACTCCCGTTTACCTCTACCTTGAAGCAGGCGAGCACACCATCACAATGGAAGTAGTCCCCGGCGATATAGGCGAGATCATGAGAAGACTTGACGACCTCGTTTACAAGCTCAACTACTACTACAGAAGAATACTTATGATAACGGGTCCGAGCCCCGACCAGTACAACGATTACCTCGTTGATATCCAGATACCGGAGCTTATCCCGACATTTGAAGCGGCTATCGAACAGCTTGCCCAGGAAAAGGCAAACATCGAAAAGCTCGGACAGGGCTCCGAAGCTTCGTCGCTGGAATCCCTCGCAGTCATACTCAGACGCTGCGTGAAGAAAAAAGACGAGATACCGTCCATGGTAGGAACCCTGAAGGACTACATCTCCTCCGTATCCGCGTGGATGAGAGACTACCGTGACCAGCCTCTCGAACTCGACTACATCGAAGTCCTCACATCTCACGAAACACCTCAGAGAGCGAACGGAAACTTCTTCGAGGAATTCGGCTTCGGCTTCCAGGCATTTATCGGTTCCTTCTTCGAGGATTACACGATGCTGTCCGACACCAGTGAGAAATCCCTCAACGTCTGGGTATCCCTCGGCCGTGACCAGGCAACCGTCGTAAAGGATCTCGTTGATAACGGCTTCAACCAGGGCAACACCGGTGCTCAGGCGAGCATCAACCTCGTACAGGGCGCGATCCTTGAAGCTACCCTCGCAGGCAAGGGCCCGGACGTAGCGCTCTTCCTCGGCGGCGACTTCCCGATACAGTGCGCGGCAAGAGACCTGCTTGTAAATGTAAAGGACTTCAGAGACTTTGACGAGACCGTCAAGGGCAGATACACCGACACGATAACCACGCTTTACAGCTACAACGGCGGAGTTTACGGACTTCCCGTATCGCAGATATTCCCGATGATGTTCTACCGCACGGATATCCTCGAGGAACTCAATGTCAAGAAGGTACCCGAGACGTGGGACGAACTGATACAGATAATCCCCGTACTCCAGCGTTCGTACCTGACGGTAGGTCTTGTACAGCCGACCTCGAACCTCTCCAGCTCCATTTTCGAGTCCGGCGACACCTTCTCGATGCTCGTTCTCCAGACCGGCAACAATATGTATGTTGACGATCTTTCCAAGACCACTTTCGATCAGAAGGTCATCGTGGACGTGTTCAAGAAGTGGACCGACTTCTACACCATATTCGACTTCGAGCAGACATACGATCCCTTCACCCGATTCAGAACAGGCGAAATGCCTATCATCATCAACAACTACACCTTCTTCAACCAGCTTACCGTTTCCGCCCCCGAGATCAAGGGTCTGTGGGACTTCACACACGTTCCCGGAACCGCTGAACTTGACGCGGACGGCAATCCTACCGGCAAGATCAACTTCTCGGCGAACTCCAGCAGCGCCGGCGCGGTAATATTCAAGAAGTGCACCGACAAGAACGCGGCCTGGGAATTCATCAAGTGGTTCACCTCCGACGATGTTATGACCAGCTACGGCAGAACGATCGAAGGCCAGATGGGTCAGATGGGACGTTTCGATACTGCGAACGTCAACGCGCTCGCACAGCTCCCGTGGTCCAACGCCGAATATCTGAAGATATCCGAGCAGATGAACCAGACCCGTGAGATACCGATAATCCCCGCTTCCTACGCAACGACACGTCACGTCAAGAACGCATTCAGAGCGGTCGTAAACGATGCTTGGAACCCGAGATATTCGCTCTCTTCCTATAACAGAGATATCAATGCCGAGATCACGAGAAAGAACGAAGATCTCTCGACATTCGGCAAATAAGGTACAGGAGGAAACAGACTTTGGCTAAAGATAATAAAGAAAAGTCTCTTTATATCGAGGACAATAAGTTCCGATATACGATAAGAGAAATGAAAAAGAACGCCGGCGTTTACGGTCTGATAGCTCCGTACTTCGTGCTGTTCCTGATATTCATGATAATCCCGGTCATCATTTCGCTGCCTATGGGATTTACGAACTTCAACATGGCGCAGTTCCCGCGCTGGGTGGGACTGAGCAACTTCTACTCGCTGTTCCTGGAGGACGAGGTTTTCCTCAAGGCGATCGAGAACACCCTGGTGTTCGCGGTGGTTACGGGTCCGATAAGCTACATACTCTGCTTCCTGCTGGCATGGCTGATAAACGAGCTCCCCGGACCGCTGAAGACCGTATTCACATTCGTCTTCTACGCCCCGACGCTTGCCGGTAACATCTTCACTACATGGCAGCTCATCTTCTCCGGCGATACCTATGGTATAGCGAACGCTTACTTACTGAATCTCGGCATAACCAAGGGCGCCATACAGTGGCTCACAGATGCCAACTACATCATGGGCGTACTGATAGTGGTACAGCTCTGGATGGCACTGGGCGCAGGCTTCCTTGCGATAAGAGCGGGTCTTCAGGGTATCCCGAGAGACCGCTACGAAGCAGGCGCTATCGAGGGAATAAAGAACAGAGGTCAGGAACTGATCTATGTAACTATCCCCGCTATGGGACCGCAGCTTATGTTCGCGGCAGTAATGCAGATCACATCTTCCTTCACCGCAGGCGATATCGGACGTTCCCTCACCGCCTTCCCGACCACCGACTACGCGGGCCATACGATAATGACCCACGCTTTCGACTACGGTTCGATCAGATACGAAATGGGCTATTCGTCCGCGATATGCTTCGTACTGTTCGCCACGATGCTTATAGCCAACTGGGCGATCAAGAAGCTTCTCGGCAAATATCTCGATTAACGAAAGATCATCTCTCCCGCTCCCCGTGAGAAATACGGGGAGACGGACATGATAAATTTGAAAGGACGGTAGTCATGAGGGCAAAAAAATCCAGAAAGAAATATGGCGGAAGCCGCGGCGGCGACATAGCCATTTTTATACTGTTGTTACTGCTTGGACTGTTCATGCTTTTCCCGATATATCTGTCGGTGATACAGTCCCTGAAACCTTCGGAGGAGTTGTTCCTGTTCCCTCCGAAACTCTACGCGATGTCACCTACGAACCAGAACTATGTTGATCTTATCAACACGGCTTCAAATATGTGGGTGCCTTTCAGCCGATACATATTCAACTCCCTGTTCGTTGCGATAGTTGTTACCGTGGCACAGCTGCTCTTCTCCTCCTCCGCGGCCTACGCGCTTGCAAAAGTGCAGTTCCCCGGAAGAAAGATGCTCAATAAGATCATCGAGATCACGCTTCTGTTCACAAGTACCGTACTGTACATCATGCAGTACATCGTAATGGCGACAATAGGCATCATCGATACCTACCTCGCGATCACGCTCCCGTACATCGCTACATCGATGGGTCTGTTCCTTATGAGACAGTTCATAGGACAGCTCCCTGACGCGCTGATAGAGGCAGCTTACCTCGACGGCGCAGGACAGGTAAGGATCTGCTGGCAGATAGTAATGCCGAACGTAAAGCCAGCGTGGCTGACACTTATGATCTTCGCCTTCAACGGCGCATGGCAGATCAACGGTTACTCCTTCATCTATAACGAAGCATTAAAACCTATCCCTACGGTGCTTCAGCAGATAAGCGCCTCCGGTATAGCCCGAGCGGGCGTTGCCGCGGCAGCCACCGTCGTGCTGATGATACCACCCATGGTGATATTCCTGCTGTGCCAGAGCTCGGTCGTTGAGACCATGGCACAGAGCGGACTCAAGGATTAAAAATTTACAGGAAAGGATTGATTTTAATGCCGTTTATGAAAAAGCTCGCGGCAGCGTTCCTGACAGCTGCCATAGCTGCAAGCGCCCTTGTGGTGACGGCATCGGCTGATGAGCCTTACACCGGTTACAACTACGACTGGTGGGGCGACCCGATACCTTCACAGAACGGTTTCGTTGTCGATAAGGTTATCGACGGCAGCGACCTCGGGCTCGACAAGCTGGATTACAGCAGTTTCAGCAGCACATTGCAGGCACAGATGCAGGGTCTTGCCGAGCCCTCCGATATATTCGTGTATCAGAAGACCGGCGAATTCTATATAGTTGACAGTAAGAACAACAGAATCATCGTTACCGACAGCACGTTCACACCCGAAAAGACTAAGGTGATAACCGAGCTGCACTACGGAAGCGAGTTCCCCGAAAGCCAGAGCGTCGTAAAGAATGTGAATTTCAAGACGCCCCGCGGCGTTTATGTAAGGGCGAACAACGACGGTATCAAGTTCATATTCGTTGCCGACTACGACAACAACCGCGTGGTCATGTTCAACGAGGATAACGAGATACTCATGGAATATACCCGCCCGTCGGGTGACGTATATGACGCCAACGTTACATACAACCCCAACAAGGTCATCGTCGACAGCGCGTTCAACGTTTATGTAATAGTTCCTTCGATCACGCAGGGTGCCGTACAGTTCTCCGCAGACGGAACGTTCAACGGATACTACGGTGCGAACCGTGTCGAAGCTACGGCGGAAGTTATCGCCCAGCAGTTCTGGAAGCTCATCTACACCAGAGAACAGATCATAGCGATGCGCCGTTCGGTAGCTATCGAGATATCCAATATGGATATTGACGACGACGGCTTCATCTACACGGTAACGGAAAACAAATCCGCCAACACCGACGTACTCAAGAAGCTCAACCCGGCAGGCACGAACATTTTCGTGAACCTCGGCTACGATGAGATCACATTCGGTGATTTCGCCACAAGATACTACAAAGGCAAGAATTACGCCTCCGCGATAACCGACGTCGATATCGACGAACAGGGTAACATCTATCTGCTGGACTTCGCCACCGGAAGAGTGTTCCAGTACACCGAAGAGTGCGATCTGCTCTTTATCTTCGGTACCAAGGGACCTCAGCAGACACAGGGCACACAGAAGGGTACGTTCATGTCGGTATCCGCGCTGGAGACCTACAACGGCAGAGTTTATGTGGTAGACTCCCGTAAGAACAGCGTGACCGTATTCAAGCAGACAGAGTTCGGCGGCATCGTACAGAACGCTATCTCGCTCTTCAACGAAGGTCTCTACGATGAGGCCAAGGGTCCGTGGGAGGAAGTCCTCCGCCGCGACGCCAACTACTGGCTGGCTTACATCGGCCTCGGAAACGCTTACCTGAACCAGAACGACTATCAGACGGCAATGAACTACTTCTACCGCAACTCCCGCGCGGGTTACAACAGAGCGTTCAAGTCCTTCCGAATAGAGTTCATCAGAGCGAATTTCAACTGGTTCCTTATAATCATACTCGTCATAGTTGCTCTGCTCATAGCGTGGAGCATCGTAAAGAAAAAAGTGCTGAACAAAGGAGGGAATAAATAAATGAGATTTGATTTAGACCTCCCTGCATGGAAATGGCCCTTCTATGTTATGAGACATCCCTTTGAAGGTTACGATGATCTCAGATGGAAGAAAGGCTACAATATGAAGGTCGCATGGGTGATCGTCGCCGCGTTCTTCATAATAAGCGTAGCAAGCGCACAGCTAACGGGCTTCCTGTTCAACAACACCTATGTAAAGGTGTTCAACATCATTCCTTACTTCTCGTCCTCGGTACTTCTGTTCCTTACATGGGTGGTCGGAAACTGGTCACTGTGTACGCTGTTCGACGGCGAAGGTACGATGAAGAACATCTTCTGCGTATCGGCTTACGCGCTTCTCCCCTACCTCTTCTCCGAGGTAATAGTAATAATCGCGAGTAACTTACTTCTCCGCACGGAGGGCGGATTCATCACCTTCTTCCGCTATCTCGGCATCGTGTGGTCGGTAGTGCTTATGATCTCCGCAATGAAAACGGTACATCAGTATTCGATACCGAAGACCCTGGCGGCTATGTTCTTCACAGTAGTCGCAATGGCAATAATCCTGTTCCTTGCGGTCCTTCTGCTGACACTGTTCCAGCAGGTATTCGTATTCGTTTACTCGATCTATACCGAGCTTATGTACCGCTTCAGTATTTAGCGGCGCAGTGATGCTCATAAACACAACAATTCAGACAGTCTCGGAAAAGAGACCATTGGAGGTCATAAAATGCTGAAAATAAGGAAAAAGCTGATGGCGGCGGGTCTTGCCGCTCTGATAGCGACTTCCGCGGCAGCCGTTCCGGTATGGTCGGAAGCCGGGGAAGCGGCAGAAGCTTCCGCCGAAGCAGCCGATGCCGCCTCCGCAGAACCGGTCGCGGAAGACGACGGCATATACGTTACCGAGGAGCAGGCGCTCGAAGGTATGGAAGTATATGCCAGCAACTCTAAGCTGAACCTGTATGTCAACAAGAAAGACTGCACGTTCATGATAGAGGACAAGACAACGGGAAAGAAATGGTGGTCAAGCTACTACAACACCGATTCTTCCAACAAGACCAGATTAAGCAAGCGCAGCACAATTCTCTCGGTGGATGTCGTGGCGACCGAGAGCAAGACGATAGAAACTTCCGTCCGCGCGTATGAAAAGAACGTACAGAAAAAGGTCGAGAAGATCGACGGCGGCGTAAAGTTCACCTTCAGCTACGACAAGTACAGTATCGATGTACCGCTGGAGATCCGCATCAACGCGGACGGCACCTTCACGGCGACGGTTCCCGCCGACCAGATCGCGGAGAACAATCCCGAGACAGATGCCAACAACAACACTGGCTATCAGCTCATAAACGTGCACGTTCTTGAAAATATGGGAGCCACGGCTCACAAGGACGAAGGCATGATGATAGTCTCGGACGGTTCCGGCGCGGTCATCAACTACAACAACGGCACCACTTCGGGTGACAACAACACCTATGAGTCGAAGGTCTACGGCACCGACCTCGCAGTCGGCAAGCTCTTCGCAGGAGCGCTGATCGAACAGATCACGATGCCTGTCATGGCGACTATCAACAAGACCAAAAACGCCGGTCTCGTAATGATAGCGACAGAGGGCGAGCCTTATGCGATCGAGCACGCAATGGTAACCGGACAGAACGTTACCGACCTGAACGCCTGCTGGTTCGAGTTCGCGCTCCGTACAACGGATAAGTACTTCATGGGCAACACCAACGATCCGCTTACCGTTTATGAGGCAAAAGGCATCAAGACCGGAGATGTGTCGGTCACATATTACCCGATATACGGAGACAGTCTCAGCTACATCGACGCGGTCAATGTCTACAGAGATTACCTCATAAACAAGATCGGCGTTACGAAGAAGACGATACCGGACAGCGCTCCCTACTACCTGACCCTTTACGGCGGAACGGTAAAGACCCAGTCCATTATGGGCTTCCCCGTTGATATCCAGACAGCGGCAACAACTTATAAGGACGCTCTCAGGATACTCCAGGATATGGAGCTCAAGGGCGTCAGCGATATGAAGATCACCTACGAGGACTTCAACGAAGCCGGCATCGTCGGCCAGATCGCCGCGAATGTACAGTATTCGGGACTGCTCGGCGGAAAGGGCGACTTCATCGAGCTGAGGAATTATATCTCCACAAAGAACTACGACTTGTTCCCGAGCTGTGATATAATGGAATTCTACAAGTCCGGCAACGGCTATTCCTTCACCCTCAACTCCTCGAAGCAGATCACAAAGGCATACGCGACACAGACTCCGTTCGAGCTGGCGTTTGGTCTGCCGCATCTGTCGAAGGCTACATGGACGATACTTTCGCCGTACTACTTCACAGACATCTTCACCAAGCTTGAAAAGAGCTTCAAGGAAGAAGGCATTTCGGGCATCTCGCTCAACCAGGCTTCAAGCCTCCTGTACAGTGATTTCAGCCGTGAAAACAGTGACAAGAGACCTTATTTCGTAAGACAGGATACAATAAATATCCTGACACAGGGTTATCAGAAACTCAAGGACAGCGGTCTGAAGATCATGGCCGAGAACGCCAACCAGTATATTATTCCGTATGCGGATTATATCAAGGACGTTCCGCTCTACTCCTCGAACTACGATATATTCGACTACGATATACCGTTCACGGAAATGGTGCTCCACGGACTTGTACCGTACACCACAAAGGCTATCAACAAGAACGCCGACGCTGAGGAGCTGAGACTGCTCGCTCTGCTGACCGGTACTCCGATACACTACGAGCTTATGTTCGAGAATCCGAACAAGTTCGCGGACAGCGAATACGACACTCTCTACTACACCAACTATCAGGGCTGGCTCGATCGCTCTGTTAAGGAATACAAGCTGTTCAATGATATCGTGAAGTCCGTTTCCGACGCGGCTATAACAAACTTCGAGCATATCAACGATCACGAGATGCAGTCAACATTCAGCAACGGCAATACGATCTACGTCAACCTTGAAACTGGCGAGATCAAGTTCAACGGTACTTCCTACAGTGCCGAATCTTACGGATTGGGGGTCGATGAATAATGAGTGATTTTGAACAGAACACAAATGAAGAGATCACCGGATCCGTAACTGAAGCATCCGAAGAAGTGACCGAAGCTGCCGAGGCTGTCGAAGAGGCGGTCGAGGAAGCTCCGAAGAAGAAAGCGGCGGCTCACATGACGGCGTCCGCTGCGGCGCTCAATGCCGACGGTGAGGTGGATATCAGAAGGCTGAAACCCCGCGAGGTAAAGCAGATCAAGCAGTCGAAGATATCCTACGAAAAGAAGAAGGGTCTGTACGGCTACGGCTTCATAGCTCTCTGGTTCGTCGGAGTGCTCTATATGTTCATCATACCGATGGCACAGTCGCTGTGGTACGCGATGTGCAAGACCGAGCTTGTAAACGACGCCGCCAAGCAGGCGGAGTACGGCATGAGCGGCCCGGGCATCTACACCACATGGAACGACTTCGGAAACTTCTCCTGGGCTTTCACAGTAAACCCCGACTATCCGAAGAACCTGGCGACTTCCCTCGGCGAGACGGCGTACAGAGTACCGCTTATCCTCGTATTCTCACTGTTCGTGGCTCTGCTGCTCAACGATAAGTTCAAGGGCAGAACCCTCGCCCGAGCGATATTCTTCCTGCCGGTACTGATAGCGACGGGTCCTGTGCTCGGAGTCATCAACGGCGATATGTTGTCACAAGGCGTCTCAGACGCGTCCCAGTTCAGTGCGTTGTTCAAGACGAACTTCGTTGAGGACTTCCTGCAGTTCATGGGACTGAATAACATAAGTCAGCAGCTTGCGGACGCGGTATCCGAAGTCACAAGCTCGATACTGAACCTGATATGGGATTCCGGTATCCAGGTACTGATATTCATTTCCGCACTCCAGCAGATACCGACCTCGGCAAAAGAGGCGGCGTCCATGGAAGGCGCGACGGGCTGGGAATTCTTCTGGAAGATAACCTTCCCGACCATTTCCCCTATGATCTTCGTAAACCTCATCTATACGATCATAGATGCCTTCGTCAAGTCGGATAACCCGGTAATGAAACAGGTAATGTCCTACATAAAGGTATGGGAGTACGACCACGCTTCCGCAATGGCATGGGCATACTTCGCGATAGTAGGCGTGATACTCGCGCTGATATCGGTCATCGTTTCCAGATTCATATTCTATCAGGTAGATTAAGGAGGTACTTCAATGGACAACGAAAATACAGCGGTTGTACAGAGAGCCCCCTCCGTACCTGCCGGAATGAAATCAAAGAAAGAGCTCAAAAAAGAAGAAAAAGAGCGAATGAAAAAGTTCCATGTCTCGACATGGCACATACTTACAAATTACCGCAGCTATAAGCCCGAGGAAAAGAAGCATTACCGCTACATCCTCGGCAGACGCGCATCGGGCGTTGTATGGCCGATATTCAGATTCCTGATACTCTTCGGCCTCGCCTTCGTCGTTATCTACCCGATACTCTATATGATCTCCTGCGCACTCCGTCCTCAGATGGAGATGTCCGATCCGTCGATCATGTGGATCCCCAAGACCCTTACATTCGCGAACCTTGAGGAAACATGGATAGCGATTGACTATCCGAAGCTGGTATGGGACACCGTAACGGTAAACGTGGTCTGCTCGATAATACAGGTTCTTACCTGCTCTATCGCCGGCTACGGCTTCGCGAGATTCAAGTTCAAGGGCAAGAGTATATTCTTCGCGATCGTTATACTCCAGATCATCGTACCGACTCAGGTAATCCTTATCCCGCAGTTCATGCAGTTCAGATACTTTGACCCGTTCCACATCTGCACGCTCCTTGCGGGCGGCCCTGTGAACCTTGCCGACTCTCCGTGGGCTCTGTATCTTCAGGCATTCTTCTGCAACGGTATCCGTGCGGGTCTGTTCATCTTCCTGTTCAGACAGTTCTTCCGCGGACTTCCGAAGGAGCTTGAGGACGCCGCTTATCTGGACGGCTGCGGACCGTTCGAGACATTCGTGAGAATAATGGTTCCGAACGCTTCCAACTCGTTCCTGACGGTATTCATCTTCTCGGTAGTATGGTACTGGAACGACTCTTACGTTTCGGGTATGTTCTTCTCCAAGTCGAACACAGTAGCGCTTATGGTAAGCAACCTCTATCAGACGATCTCGGCTTACTACAGCCCGACCAGTACGCCGACCGGCGTTCCTGCCGACTGGCTGGTATGGATCGAGTCCGGATGCCTGCTGTCTATCCTGCCGATACTCGTTATGTACATCTTCTTACAGAAGAACTTCGTTGAAGGTGTTGAAAGATCCGGTATCGTAGGCTGATCGGAAAGAGCATCGCGGCATATCCGCAAAACCATTTATGAAATAAAAATAACTGCTTCTGTAAAGGAGCAGTTATTTTTTGTCTTTTTTCATCTGTGCGGCAGTTTGTTCCACTGCCGTTATCAGCCCTGTAAATAAAGGATGCGGGTGATTCGGCCTCGACTTGAATTCGGGGTGGAACTGAACGGCGGCGAAGAATGGGTTACCGGGGATCTCAACGATCTCAACGAGCCTGCCGTCCGGGGACAGACCGGAAAGCCTCATGCCGTTCTTCTCGAAATCCTCACGGAAATCGTTGTTGAATTCGTAACGGTGGCGGTGGCGTTCGGAAATGTATGAAATGCCGTAGCATCTCTGCGCGAGACTGCCCCCGGCAAGCTCGCAAGGGTACGCTCCCAGCCGCATTGTGCCGCCCATTTCGACGCCTTTCTGATCCGGCATCAGGTCTATCACGTTGTGGGGAGTTACGGAGAATTCCGCGCTGTCGGCGTCCTTCCAGCCAAGCACGTTCCGCGCGAATTCGATG
>JAEEGL016759207.1_pt1 | contig 18497 bp, 11 predicted proteins | sample 9134231 | NCBI WGS metagenome assembly JAEEGL01 (sample SAMN16246548, study PRJNA631951) | gut metagenome | biome: gut microbiome; feature: rumen; material: fiber-attached | host: Bos | place: Iran: Karaj | collected 2018-10 | reverse complement strand
TTTCCATATTTTTTCCCTAAAATTTTCTTATTAACTATATTATTCTGATTAACTACACCTCATCCGGATTCTATGCAGCCACCTACTCCTAAGAGTGAAGACTATAAAGGCCGAAACATGCGATTCATTCCTCATAAAGACTTCCAGCGGGTGGCAAGTTCCTTCGGATTCTGTGACTCCATAAATGCACGTCCTATGAGGAATGCGTCTACTTTTAAATCTTTTAAGTATTTTATATCTTCATCGGTCATGATACCGCTCTCGGATACAAATACTTTTTCTTCCGGAATGTACTTCCTGAGCTTCCCGGTGTTCTTCAGGTCTATGCTGAAATCATTTAAGTTCCTGTTATTTACTCCGATGATATCGGGATCTATCTTCATGGCTCTTTCTATCTCGTATTCATCATGAGTTTCAACCAGTACGTCAAGCCTCAGTTCTTTTGAGAGCTGATAGAAATCCTTCATCATGACGTCATCCAGTATCGCTGTGATGAGAAGCACCGCATCGGCTCCTATCATTTTTGCTTCATAAAACTGATACTCGTCTATCATGAAATCCTTCCTTAATATAGGAAGATCTGAAATCGATCTGATTTTCTTCAGGTATTCTATATTGCCCTTAAAGTGGTCTTCTTCAGTCAGGCACGAGATGGCGTCCACAGATTCGTTGTATTCGTCTATCCTGTCGGTGAGTTCCATGCTCTCCTTGATGTCTCCGAGCGACGGGGAAGCTTTCTTGAATTCTCCGATGATAGAAATCCCGCGGTTTGTTCCGGAAGCCTCACGTCCTTTTGACAGTGCCCGGTAGAATATCCCGTTTCTATCGGTTCTGTCTTTTAGCATGCCATCCGCTTCTCTTTTTACATCGGACAGCGAAAGTTTTGATTTATGTTCTTTCAGTCTAATCTTTTTGTCTTCTACTATTTTATCTAAGATCATATGGAACTCCTTTTTTATAATCAAAAATCCCGGCATATTCTCTTTCGAGAATATGCCGGGACAGGAATCAAATTCATATACCTGCGGTGCCACCCAGCTTGGTGTATAACACCCTCTCATACATACACTGGTATGGATACCTATTCATCTGAAGTAACACATACCGTCATATGCTGACTTTTTTTACGTAGAGTCCAGCTACGTCTCCCATACTCCGCTTTCGCGTTTCTGTTTGCCCTCAGAAGTCCATTCATAACTGATATTCTTACCGCAATCCCACCATCTGCAGCTCTCTGTGAAAAAGTCTCAGAAACTACTTACCCTTCATCATCGGTTTTGTTGTGATTTATTAAATCATACATTACATGCTTTGTCAATATATTTTTTTATTTTTTTACTCAGAACCTTTTCAGGTGATCATAATCAATGCTCGCGCATCTGATAGTCGGGATCCTCGTCCATGAGCTTCAGCATGATATCGGCAAACCGGGGATCGAACTGTGTGCCCTTGCCGTTCTCCAGCTCGCTTCTCACCTTCTCCTGAGTCATATATTTCCTGTAGCTTCTGTTGCTGGTCATAGCGTCATAAGCATCTGCTACAGCGATGATCCTCGATGTCTCGGGGATTTTGTCTCCTACAAGCCCGTCGGGATATCCGCCGCCGCCGAATCTTTCATGATGCCAGTGCGCTCCGGATGCAAGTTCCGGCATTTCCTTGATATTTGAGAGTATCTGAGATCCAACTGAGGGATGTCTTTTGATAACTTCGAATTCTTCATCCGTGAGTCTCGACGGCTTGTTTATGATATGATCCGGTACTCCTATTTTTCCTACATCATGGAGCAGACCCATGATATATATGTTGTTCTGTGCCGCACTGCTGTAGCCCGCCTTTTTAGCTATGAGTCTCGCATATTCAGCCACTCTGCCGGAATGTCCGTTGGTATAGCTGTCTTTTGCGTCTATAGCCTGTGCCAGGGATTCTACGACATGGATAAACAGTCTCTCGTTTTCCGCTGTCTTTTTCTCTACTTCCTGGTATAGAGTTCTCTGCAGACGGATAAGTTCTACCGCATGTTTTACTCTTAATACCAGAACTTCCGGTATAAACGGCTTCCTGATGAAGTCCATGGCACCCAGGCTGAGACCTCTGGCTTCAAACGATTCGTCATCATTTGCTGTCAGGAATATTACGGGTATGTCGGATATTTCGGAATTCTCCGCACGGAGCTTGGCCAGTGTATCAAATCCGTCCATTTCCTGCATCTTTACATCCAGCAGGATCAGGTCGGGAATATTGTTTTTTACAAAATCAAGCAATTCCCTTCCGGAATTCAGGAGAGATACCTTCATGCCGTTCTTTTCCAGGATTCTCTCGGCAATCTTCAGGTTCAGCGGTTCGTCATCCACTACTGCTATCCAGAGAGTATTGAAATCATTTGAAAGGTCGGGCTCGATGTTCTCTATCTCATACGAAATACTGACGCCGTCGCCATTCTCCTTGTACCATGAGTTCATTATGCCGCCCACAACCTGTGCGATGGCAAATTCTTTTATATCTGTCAGGAAAACAAATACCTGGTTCTTCCTGTAACGCATAACCAGATCGCTCTTTCTCAAGTGGTCCTTTATATGCTCACAGAAATTATCGCATGCCTCATAGAAGATATCGTTATGCTGTTCATTCACAGGACACAGTGTAAACAGGAGTTTGCTGGCGCTGCGGTTATACCTCTTTAAATATCTCATGATAAAGCGGTATACATTTATGAACGCATCTTTTTCAAGTGACAGGGCCGAATCGGGGATATTTCTCTCCGAAAGTATCATGGAGAGAGCCTTTAAGCCAGTGGTATCATTGCCCTTTTCATCAACGGTATCCCCGTTGTAAATGGCGTATCCGTGCTTATCCTTCTGTTTTACGTTATAGAGAGCCTTGTCAGCGAGTGCCAGGGCATCGGTATAGTCAGCATCGGGGCCTGATACATATATGGCTCCCATGGATACACCGAGCGGTATCTCCATATCGGGTCCCATCAGTTCTTTTGCCTTTTCTACGAGCTGCTCGTTCATGCAGCGAGCCAGGATCTTCAGGTCATTCTCTCCGGTAAATGCTGAGCAGAATGCCACGAATTCATCGCCTCCGACTCTTCCCATGGTGCTTCCTTCGGGAAGGTTCTTCTTTAAAAGCTCGGCAAATGTGATGAGTACTTTGTCGCCCATATCATGGCCGTAGAGATCGTTTACAAGCTTGAATGAATCAAGGTCTATCATCATCAGATATCCCTCGATCTTCCTGCACATCACTTTCAGCCTTTCATTCGTAGCTGCTTTGTTCAGGAATCCGGTAAGTTTGTCCCTCGTCGCTTCATCCTGGAAATGATGGAGTTTTTCCTGTTTTTCGAGTATGTTATTTATACGCTTTACCAGGATCTCGGGTTCGAAAGGCTTCCTGATATAATCCGATACACCGATCTCAAAGCCCTTGCTCTCCGTAGCGGTTTCTTCGTCCGCGGTAAGGAATACTACAGGGATCTCTTCGAGCTGAAGTTCGTTCTCAAGGCTTCTGAGCTTTCTGAAGGTTTCAAAGCCGTCCATGCCGGGCATTCTGATATCAAGAAGTATCAGATCCGGTTTATTGTCCCTGATAAATGTCAGCAGCGCCTCTCCGGATTTTAACGCTGTAACTCTTTTGTTGTTTTTACTTAAAATGTGCCCTGCAACTTTCAGATTTGACAGGTCATCATCAACAACAACTATCCAATTTGCCATGTGTTTCTCCTTAATTCTTTTTCTTATATAATAATCCGAATGTTCCCGGACCGCAGTTCAGTGCGATAACCGGCGAAGCCTTCTGGAATATGATGCGTTCAAATGTAGCACGCTTTTCTATCTCTTCTTTTACGATGTCCAGGTCCTTCTGTGACATTCCTACATATGTCACAAAGAGCAGCTTTTTATCGATATTCTGGGTAAATCTCAGTTCTGAAGCGATATACTTTCTCCAGGAATTTTCCTGCGAACCGAAGAATAGCTTGCCCACGGTAATCTTTCCTTTTTTCATGGTAAGTACAGGTCTCACCATGAGCGCTCTCGTGATGCTCAGTATTCCGCCGTCGACCTGACCTGCTTTTTCCATATATTCGAGGTCCCTGACCACAAAACTCGTAGAAAAATTCTTCCATGAACTTTCCAGTCTTTTCCTGATTTCATCTACACTCAGCCCTTCTTTTACCATCTGACATGCCTCGAGAACCATAAGCGCCTGTCCGCTGGATAAGTGTTTAGAGTCTATAACAGTAACATTGTCAAACGCCTTCGATGCTTCGGCTGCGGCAGAGTATGCACTGTCGGTAACTTTTCCGGATATTGATATATGGATTATGTTGTTTGCTTTTGTCAGCAGTTTCGCAAAATAGCTTTCAAAATCTTCTACGGAAGGAGCCATGTTCTGAGCTATATTTCCGGACTTTGTCATATATGAGATAAGTCCTTCGGATTCTATCTCCTTGCCGTCGGTGAATATACCTTCGGTAGTGATAAGCTTGTGGCGTATTATGGAAATGTTGTATTTCTTTATAAGGTCCGCAGAAATATCAGCCACACTGTCCGCAGATATCAGAACTTCTTCTTTTCTGTCATGATCCTTAAGCCAGGACATACTCTCTTCCACTATGCTGTCGTCGGTATATACGGCATGCACCATATCTTTCGGAAGAAGCCTCATGCATTCCTTTTCCAGTTTCTCACCGCTCGTAGGCTTCACGAGATATCCGTCGAAGCCTTCTCTTACATACATGGCCTTGCTTTCGCTGTCAGCATTCGCAGTAAGTATGACCACTTTTGTATCGCGGTTAACTCCTCCGACCTGACTCTTTATCGCATGGAAGCATTCTATACCGTTCATCTCAGGCATCATATGGTCAAGGAATATCAGATCATACTCATTTACCATAGTCTTTTCCAGTGCCTGACGTCCGCTCTGTACGGTATCTATGTTCATTCCGGTAGCTTTAAGGAGTTTTGTCAGTACCAGGAGATTGGACGCATTATCATCCACTGCCAGGATCCTGGCTTCGGGTGCTTCAAAACGTGAATGATATGCGAGGTGCCTCTTCTCCTCGTTGTTTTTCTCGATATCTACTTTTCCGATTCTTACTTTTTCATCTCCGGCTATCTCCTGAGGGATAGTGATGATGAATGTAGTACCCTTTGTGTATACGCTGTTTACACTGATGGTTCCGTTCATAAGCTCTACAAGCTGTTTTACTATGGAAAGACCAAGTCCGGTTCCTTCTATATGCTTGTTCTCGTTCTCATCGATACGCTTGAAAGCAGTAAACAGGTACGGAATGCTCTCCTTTTTGATTCCTATACCGGTATCTGTCACGCTGTAGATGATCTGACATCTTTTTTCATCCAGACGTCTGTACTGTATAGAGAGTTTTACCGAACCCTCCATCGTGTATTTTATAGCATTGTTTAATACGTTTATAAGTATCTGTTCTATTCTTACTTCATCGCCGTACAGTTCCATAGGAAGATCCGGATCCACATCCACATGGAATTCCAGTCCTTTTTCCTTCGTCCTCATCCAGAACATTCCAACTATCTCGGATATCATCTTACCGATATCATAGTTGCCCGGAGTGAGTTCCATCTTACCCGACTCGAACTTGGACATATCCAGGATATCATTGATCAGGTGAAGCAGGATTTTACTGGCTGAACGCACATTGTTCGCATCCTCTGCCACCTCGTCAGAGATGTTCTCACGGAGTATCATCTCATTCAGTCCGATGATGGTATTGATGGGAGTTCTGATCTCGTGGCTCATACTAGAGAAGAACTTGCTCTGTGACTTATTCAGTTCATCGATCTCTTTTCTCTGTTCTTCGGCGCGACGGTATGCTTCCTTAAGTATCAGGATCTCGTATCTTACGAGCAGACAGAGAAGCAGTGTGATCATAAGCACGGATATCAGAGAATCCTTAAATGCCATCTCCTCGGTATGCGGTGTCATCAGTTCCGGATGATAGTACTGGATATAGTAACAGCCGCAGATGACAAGCATCAAAATTCCGAGCAAAACCCAGCGCATCTTCCCTATGATGATCAGGCTGACAAAAAGTGCCACGAATATGAACCACATAGGGGCTCCGCCGTTCATTCCACCGCTCGTGATAAAGGTCATCGGCATAATGACGAGGATGAGCAGCGCTCCTGCAAGTTTTGCAAAGAACTGAACCTTGTCGTATTTAAATGCAAGCATGGTGAACACGCCAAAAACAGGGAACGAAAGACCGAGTATCAACAGGTCCTCCGTACTCTCACCGAGTATCACTCCCACTATGGTAATGAGAACAAGGGCTGCCATCGCAACGATAACAACCAGCACGAACATTCTGTCCTGGGGTTCTTTTGTCTCATCATGTAATCCGGAAAAATTTTTTTTAAGCTTCATTATCCTCCCCCTCCGGCGGGAATTCGAGTATCTCGATATCTTCGTCGTCCGATTCGTTGTCTTTGTTCAGAGCTTTCCTGATACCGGAAATCACCTGTTTATAATGATCCATAACGGACTTGTTGTTTTTCTCGATATACTCCAGATTCTTCTGCTTACCGGCCATTTCGAGTGCTTTTGCCTCGCTTGAAAGTGACTCGCATCCTATCATCAATGAAGTGCTCTTCAGTGCATGAACCAGGATGGTATAATTCTCCAGATCTTTTTCGGAATAATACTTTTCTATATCTTCCAGCTTTTTATCCGATTCTTCAACATACTGTTCAAGAAGCATCATGTATATATCGCCTTCCTGACAGTACTTTAATCCCATATTTATATCTATCCCGCATTTTGAAAGTCCTGCCAGGGACACTCCTTCCACTTCGTCCGGACTTATCTCGGTACCTATTTTTTCGTCTTCCCCGTTTTCTACCAACATGGCTGCGGTATCCGCCTCCACAATGGGTTCCGGATTGTATACCGGATTGGCGAACAACGAATCCCCGGCAGTCTCTGTCTCATTTTTATTCTCCTCGATATAGGTGATAAACGACTTCGACAGTACATGCTTTAAGACTCTCTCAAGTTCGCTCAGCTCTATGGGCTTGCTGATAAATCCGTCAAATCCCTCGGCTATAAACATTTCTTTTGCGGTACTCAGCGCGTTCGCGGTAAGTGCCACTATAGGGAAGTCCTTATGAGACTTTCCGGCATCGTATCTGATGCGCTTCATGGTCTCCACACCGTCCATTCCTGGCATCATGTGATCCATGAATACGATATCGTAGTTCCCCTCTTTGCACATCTTTACCGCTTCCGCTCCGGAATCTGCGGTAAATACCTGCATGCCGTATCTCTTAAAGATGCCCTTCGCAACGTTAAGGTTCATGGGTTCATCATCTACTACGAGAGCCCTCACGCCGTTGCAGTACATCCTCTTCTCGGGATCCTTCTTTGTATGGTTAGAATTCAGTATGCTGACTATAGGTATGCAGTAGAAAGGTTTAAGCAGGATATGTGCTTTCGCCGATTTGGGAAGTTCGAACGAATCTCTTGCCACTACCACTACTTTAAGTTCCGATGCCAGCGACTCTATGTAATCTAAATTCTTTAAATACTCTTCATCCGCTACAAACAGATGTGTAATCCTGACTTTTTTAAGTAGCTTCTTTAAGTCGTCCACGTTGTCCACACGGTGCATGGAAGTACGTAAGCCCCTGACCAGGTTCAGGATCATGCTGTTGTAGTACTCACGCACATTGGGATTTGAGAACTTTCCGATGTTCAGGAATCCGGCGAGGTTTATGACTTCACGGTTGCTGACAGTCATGCATCTTCCGTCATCCTCTACCTCCTGAGGTATACTGATCCTGACATTGGTACCCTTGTCAGGAGTACTGTCTATGGTGATGAAACCACCCATGGATCTCACGAATCCCGCTACTATCACCATGGATATACCGAGACCGCCGGACCTCACTTCTCTTCCTGATTCAGCCTGATAGAACCTGCTGTACAGTCTGTCAAGCTCATCCTTTGTCATACCTATACCGGTATCCGATACCTCTATACAGAGGTTTATACCATACTTCTGTTTTACAGAGGTGATGTGTACCAGAACACCGCCTTCTTTGGTGTACTTTAAGCCGTTGCTTATCAGGTGATACAGGATCTTGTGAAGCTTGCCCGAATCTCCGCGGAGTACTGCGGGTACTTCGGCGTCAACATCTATGACAAGTTCAAGTTCCTTCGGGATGATGGGACGCAGTTCAACCACCAGATCGTTCAGGATAGAAGCGATCATATAGCTTCCCTTGTTCACCACGAGCTGATTCATCTCTATCTCTGAGTAGTCAAGGATGTCTCCGACCTGCTCCGCCATTCTTCGTCCGGCTACTATGACCTCATGCATATCCACGCGGAGTTCATCGTTATCCTCCTTGTCAAGCATGACATTGGTAATACCTATTATAGCATTAATAGGAGTACGAAGCTCATGGGACAGATTCGCCATGAAGCTGTTCATTCTCTTTGTACTCTCGTTCAGTTCGTCTATCTTTGCATCGGATTTATGGAATACTACGGACCATTTTTTGATGATGGCTCTGGCCAGCCAGGCTGACATGAACATGAGGATTATGTGAAGTGCGGTTCTGGAGATAAGTAAACTGTCCCACTCGACATCAGTCGATATCATGGTGACGATATCATAACCCATGGTACAGAAATATGTGACTTCACAGATATTGATCAATCCGACTTCACCGGTCGTCGTATATATCATCATGATCAGCATCATGACCAGCGGCATATCATATGCACTGGTGATATGGATACCGTAATAGAAAAACGATACCATCATGAGCAGGGTGCATGTATAAAGACGCACTCTGTGCGACATGAACTGAGTGATATGCAGCCCCCAGCAGATGATAACAGAAAATGCTATCAAAGGTATAGCCCAGGTCTCCCAACCCAAAAGAAGCGTCTCCATGATAAGAGCCGATCCCAGAACCGTATATGATATTAAAACCATCAGTGGTGAGGATTTAAATGCATCCTCGTTTTTTTCATGATGATCCATCGCCAATTCCTTTCCCCAAACAAACCCCGAAATTCACAAATACTAGTTATTCTTCCCTACCTTTTCTGTACCGAGATGTAAGAATATCCCGAATTTTATTATATATTCTATTACGAAAAAAATCAATAAAAACTTCCTAAGAGAGCTTACTCTTTTAGGAAGTTTTTTTTGAATGCCACCGGGGAAGCGTCTTCTGCGTTTCCCCGATAAAAACGATATTAAATTTTTTCAAATACAGGCATATAATCTATAGGAGCGTCAACTGTGACTTTACAGCCTCCGTTCATGGTCTCGCCTGTGGATGTAAGCTTCCACTGTCCTGCAGGAAGGTATACCTCGCGCTTAAATTCATTAAGATGAAGTACAGGTGCTACCAGGTATTTAGCTCCAAACATGTACTGATCCTGAAGGTTCCAGCATTCCTCATCATCGGGGAACTCATAGAACATAGGACGGATAAGGGGTGAACCGTTTGTATGAGCTTCTTCGAACAGTGACTTGATATAATCATGCATTCCGATTCTTATATCATAGTACTTCTTCATGATGGCGTAATTATCCTCACCGTAGCTCCAGAGCTCGTTCGGCTGACCGGTATGAAGGTATCCGCCGCCCCAGTCCCTGGTATCAAGCGGAGGGATATTGTAGGGGCCTCTGTCTCCATGCATACGAAGGATAGCCGAATATACCGCAAACTGGTACCAGCGGATGAGCAGCTGCCTAAAGTCAGGGTCGTTTACATCGTCGGTCATAAAGCCTCCGATATCGGTGGTCCACCAGGGAATTCCCGCGAGACCCATGTTCAGACCGCACTGAAGCTGATCTCTGAATGCTTCGAATGTCGAAGGAACATCACCGGACCATACCACATTTCCGTACTTCTGCGATCCTGCCCATGCACATCTTAAAAGATTTACCACGGGCTTTCCTTCCTTCTTCATCTCGTCATAGAATACACGGCTGTACATCTGGGGATACATATTTGAAAGTGCCAGAGCAGGACCGTCGCAGTAACGGTAATTTTCAAAATCGTATACTCCGTAATCCGGCTCCGAGTTGTCGAGCCAGAATGCATCTATTCCGAAATCGTAATAATTCTTTTTGCAAACTTCCCAGACATATTTTCTGGTCTCGGGATTGAAAGGATCGATCTCTACGCAGTCGCCCTGATAATCATATGTCTGTGCTGCTCCGCGTTCTGTTTTGATAAGCAGTCCTTTTTCCATCATGGGATAGAAATTCTCGCTCTTCCTGTCAACAGAAGGCCATACCGATACTATAACCTTTATGCCCATGGAGTGAAGTTCGTCCACCATAGCCTTGGGATTGGGCCAGTAGGTCTTGTCGAATTTCCAGTCACCCTGTACTGTCCAATGGAAGAAATCAATAACTATCTGGTCTATCTTGATACCTTCAGCCTTGTACTTTCTGGCTACTTCAAGTACCTCTTCCTGAGTTCTGTATCTAAGCTTGCACTGCCAGAGTCCCATGAGGTCTTCGGGGAACATGTCTGCACGGCCCGTAACAGAGGTGTATTTTTCTATGAGCTGTTTGGGAGTATCGGCTACTGTCAGCCAGTAATCCATCTCTTTTGTAGCACGTGCTACCCATTCGGTATAATTCTTTCCGAAGGTTACGCGGCCGACAGCGGGATTGTTCCATAAAAATCCGTAACCCAGTGATGATACCGCAAAAGGAACCGATATCTGGGAGTTACGCTGTGCTAGTTCCAGCACGCAGCCTTTGAGTTCCATGCACTCCTGCTGGTACTGTCCCATACCGAATATTTTCTCACCGTTGTTGCTTTCGAACTTTACGTTTAATGCATATTCACTGCCGCCTATGATGCCCTTCCACTCACGGTTTACCACCTTCAGGCATCTGCTCTCTTTTGACAGGGTTCCGCCGTAAGAACGGAAGTATTCTCTGAGTATGAGCTTCTCGTCTTTATAAAATGAAATGACTCCGGCAAAATTTACCACAGCCTTTACGCGGCCGTTCACGATGGTAGCTACAGGCTGCTTTGCGATATTCCCGTCTCCTACCCAGAAATCCTCTTCACCGATGGTGACAACAGCATTTCCTTTATCGATTTTTTCGGTAAGTGCCCAGTCCTTTCCGGTGAATTCATTCTGCATGGTAGCCCTGACTCTCAAGGAATCCTGTCCCCATGCTTCGATCTTCAGCTGTTCGCCGCTCTTGTAACAGACTAAAGCTCCGTCTTTGTTTTCAAATGTCATTTTGTTCCTCCTCCATGTGTTTATATTATATGCCTCATCCGGTTCCGTGAGGTCTTTAAGTTCAACTTTGGTAACATCATATATTAAAACGGCGTCCCTGTAAATGTGTTTTATTTCCCAATACGGCTCTTTGATGTTGTTTATTGCAGTAAAAATTTGTCAAAAGTCACCAGTTACACCACATTTTTATAAAAACGGATTTCAAACCGTGCCCCTCCGGCTTTACCGTTCTCGGCTTTTATGGTTCCGTCAAGTCCCGTGATGATGGTGCGGCACAGAGCCAGTCCTATGCCGACGCTTTCGGAGCCTGAGTTTTTACCTTTATAAAATCTTTCAAATATATGTGCTATGTCGTTCTTGTCAAAGCCTTTACCGGTATCCTCCACAGTGAGAACGGTATATATGGCATTCTCCTCGGCATTGATTGTTATCGTTCCTCCTTCGGGAGTATGCTCCATGCAGTTCTTCACTATGTTCCCGACCGCTTCCGCCAGCCAGTCAATATCCCCTGTAAGTCCTGCACCGTTCGTCTTAATTTCTAATCCGATGTCTCTCAGTTCCAGAGGAATCAGAAGCGGATCGCAGGCTTTTTTGACCATCTCTCCCACGTCGATCCGTTCCCTTTTAAATGTTACGGTACCTGCTTCTATCTTTGACATCTTAAGTAATGTCTCCACGAGCCACTGCATACGTTCGAGCTGTTTTTTTATGCTCCTGATGAACCTGATCCTGTCCTCGTAACCAAGTTCCTCCTCAGCCAGCATCGAGCATGAAAGCCTCATCGATGTCAGAGGTGTTCTCATCTGGTGAAAAATATCGGCTATGGCATCTGTGAGGACTTTTTTCTCGTCCTGAAGCTGTGACGCCTGTTCTTTCAGTTTTACCGTCATCTTGCGGATGGAACTCGACAGAATGGCCAGTTCGCCTTCCTCACACTCGGTGATGAGGAACCTGTCGTTATCGTGAAGTATCTGGTCCAGTTCTATGCTCAGCTGTTCCATCGCATTGTATCTTTTTTTCGCCATAAGATACATAACGATCAGGATAATCACACCGGTGCCTGCTACTATCAGGGCTCCCGGGATTGAAAAAAAGAATACCGCAACAGCTGTTCCCGCAAGCAGTGCGGCTATAATTATGTATTCATAAAAAAAGGATCTGTTTCTAAAGATTTCCATTATGCACCTTTCAATCCATGCGGTAGCCGAGGCCGCGTAAAGTCTTTATGATACAGGGATTCTGAGGATCGGTCTCGATTTTTTCGCGCAGACGCTTTATATATACGGTAAGAGTATTGTCGTTTACAAAATCGCCACCGATATCCCAGATATCCTCCAGGAGTTTGTTTCTCGAAAGTAATATTCCCTTGTTGTTTATAAAAACTGTAAGCAGTCTGTATTCGAGAGCAGAAAGTTCAACAGGTGTTCCGTTTTTGGTGACCTGCCCCTTTTCCGTATCTACCAGCACCCCGTCGCCTAAGGACAGGATTTTGGATACGCCCTCATATTGTCTAAGAACCCTGCGGATCCTGGATATAAGTTCCCTCGGCCTAAAAGGCTTTGCTATATAGTCATCCGCCCCCATATCGAGTCCTTTTACCACGCTCATTTCATCTGCAGACGCTGTCAGGAAGATGACCGGAATATTCCTTTTCTTCGCTTCACTGCATACTCCAAAACCGTCTCCGTCGGTGAGTGACAGATCCACCAGAAGTATATTCGGAGCTTTTTTATCTAAAGAAGCTATCGCCTCGTTCTGGCCCGAAGCGGTCGCTGTCTCGAATTTTTCACCTTTTAAGTAGTTCTGTAAAGCTTCTATAATGGCTTTATCGTCTTCCACGATCAAGACACGGGACATATAAATATCCTCCACATAAACTTGTTTTTATTAAGAAAGATTACGGCGGCGTTTATCCACTTCTATCCACTCATCGAGAGTCAGAGGTACGTAATCCGAAAACATGCAGAAGCAGTTTATCATCATACACGGTATACTGCGTTCCGTATTTTCCCTGGGCAGTATCACGTTTGTATTCCTGGTGATGTCTATAAATTTGCCGACCAGTACATCATCATAAGTCCCGTGGACATGCCCGAACAGCATGTATGTTTTGGGATTACCTTCTTTGTCCAGCCTGTACTGTCCGTTGTAACAGAATATAGGGTAATGCGACAGAATGACCTTCCTTTTGTTATCCTTCAGTTCTTCATACGGCTTCATCCATCTGAAAAGCTTCTGATCGAACTTCCTGTCATCCATAAATCTGTCGTGATTCCCGGTTATCAGATACTTTTGACCATTGAGGCGTTTTAACACTTCATTTGTCTCTTCTCCCTTTCCGATGGAGAAATCACCGAGCACCACGACATCATCGTTTTTTCTCACCCTGCCGTTCCATTTTTTTATCATATATTCGTTCATTTCTTCGACGCTCGAAAAACCACGTTTATCCATGTTTTCATTGAGGTTCTCGTGGAAAAAATGAAGATCTGCTATGTAATATCTCATTATGCTTCCTGTTCTGTATGAATATAACCGAGTCAATATCACCTCGAAAACGCTTCCAGCGCATCCCCGGTAACGAATATCTTTTTCTATAAAGCCTTCCCCCTTTATGAGAAGGTGACTGTAAAACAGCCAAATGAGGTATAATTAATCTCATTAGCCAATATAACAGTATTTATGTACCTATATGATTATACTTTCAAAACACCCAAAAGTAAAGATTAATAAAATTTTTATTTATTTTTTATTGCATTTTATATAGTATTGTGTTATAGTATATGTGGTTTTGAAAACTACATTGAAAAGTTTTCAAAACATTATTACAAGGTTTTCATTTCGGTAAAGGAGGTTGGTCGTCATTATGGTTAAATTTGTAGCGGATTCCGCATGTGACTTAAAAGAATACCCCGGTATATGTTTTGAGACTGTTCCGCTTTCCATATCTACGAACGAGAGAAACTATACGGATGATGAAGCATTAAACGTTCATGAAGTTCTGGACTATCTTGAAGGCTACAATGACCGCTCATATACCGCCAGCCCTTCCATCGATGCATGGCTCAAAGCATTCGAAGGTGCCGACGAGATATACTGTGTGACCATCACCAGCGGTCTTTCCGGAACCTATTCCGGAGCCAATGTAGCTAAAGATATGTATCTCGCCGACAACCCCGACGCAAAAATATATGTAGTTGATTCGCTGTCCACAGGTCCCGGCATGGTTCTTCTGCTCGAAAAACTGGCAGAACTCAAGAGTCAGGGAAAAAGTTTCGAAGAAGTATGCAGTTCGATAGAAAAATACAGAAAGAGATTAAAGCTCTACTTTTCTCTCTCATCACTTCATAATCTGGCTCAGAACGGACGTGTCAGCAAAATCATCGCATCGGCCATCGGATTTATGAATATAAAGATCCTGGGAACCGCCAGCAAGGAAGGTACCATCGAACAGGTCGGAAAATGCCGTGGGAACAACAGAATGATAGAAAAAATCATAGAACAGCTGAAGTCAAACGGCTTCACCAAGGGTAAGATCAGGATCTGCCATGTTGAATGCCTGGAATTTGCTAATGCAGTAGCAGAAAAGATCCGTTCAATATTTGAAGGAGTAGATATAAAAATAGTACCTGCCAGGGGACTCTGCAGTTATTACGCAGAACGCGGAGGGATCATCCTGGGTTGTGAATGTTGATTACTAGATAATTCTTCATATTCTCTCATCAAAAGAGACGGTTCCGAAGCCTGATTTCAGGTTACGGGACCGTCTCTTATTATTTAGTCACAGTACTTCTCTAGGGTCTTTCTGATAGCTCCCACACCGGCATTCAGCTCATTAAAATACTTTGTAATAAGTGTGCTCAGGCCTGCTTTTACTAGGTCTGTTCCGAAGATGACCTCATTTGACAGGATTTCTTTGAGCTCTGCTTCACTTACGTCGGTTTTTCCAAAGCTTATGCCTTTAAGCATGCCCTGCGCTGTGGTAAGAAGCGGATCGGATGAAGGTTCAAAGCTGTTTCCGTTGTCATCCACAGCCAAAAGATATCTGAGCCACCCTGCTATAACAAGGGGCATAAATACCAGTTTATCCGCATCACCCTTCTCTATATGAGCCTTGAAATTCTCACCGTATCTGATAGGAAGCTTCTGTGAAGTATCAGTCGCGATACGCTGGGGAGTATCGGGCATGAAAGGATTCGGGAAACGCTCTGTAAGGCACTCCTCCAGGAACTTCTCGGGATTGAGGATTCCGGGATTTACCACTACCGGCATGCCTTCGGTTCTGCTCATTTTGGTTACGAGGTTTACAAGTTCATTATCTTTCATCTCTGCCGATATGGATGTGTATCCGAGCAGGCATCCGTATACCGCAAGCGCTGTATGAAGAGGGTTGAGGCAGGTACAAACCTTCATTCTCTCGGCTTTGTTTACCGTATCCCTGTCGGTAAATATAATACCTCTGGCCTTTTGAAGTGCAGGTCTTCCGTTCGGAAAATCATCTTCTATAACAAGATACTGCGGTCTTTCAGCATTTACAAATGCTGCTATATATGTTCCGTTCGGAGTTACAAAAGGCTTTATCTCGTCTATTCCGTCTGCGATGAGCATGTCCTCCACCTTTTTGTCAGGTCTGGGAGTGATTTTGTCTATCATGCTCCAGGGATAGCTGACCTTTGTATTCAGGAATTCCAGATCTTCTTTTGTGATGAATCCGGCCTCTGCCCAGGCTCCCGCTATCTCCTTTACGGCATTCTCTATCTTTTCCCCGTTATGAGAGCAGTTATCCATGGATACCAGTGCTATGGGCTTGCCGCATGCGGATTTTCTCTTGAGTGTCAGGGCAGTGATCATGGACATCAGGTGATGATTCTGCTTGCCTGCAGACATATCGCTTATTATGTCCTTAGGATCGGTCTTTTTATCATTCTCAACCATGGGGAATATTTTTCCGGAAGCATCCCTTAAGGCATATCCTTTTTCGGTGATGGTAAATGACGCCATCTGCAAGCTTTCGGTTGAAAATACCTCTATGATTCTTTGAAAATCGTAAGCTGTGGTGAGAGCCTCTCCTACCGAAGCAACCACTTCTTTTGAAGTGCTTCCGTCACCGTTCAGTGTTACTGCTACGCACAGATTGTCATGGGGCTTAAAGCACTCCGTGATGATCTCTGTTCCGTGGCTCTCTGCAGCTGTGATACCTGATGTCATCACACCGTTATCCAGGAGTTCCTGTGCGGCACTGCAAAGAAATGCCCTGAAAATGTTGCCCGAGCCAAAGTGGATCCATACAGGATTCTGCTTTGTGGTCTCGCACATCTTCTCTATATCGTAAGAGGGGAGCTTGTATCCTTTCCATGCTTCCCTGTTTTTAATTCCATCTAATGTGAGTTTCATTTTTTCCCTTTCTAATTATTTGTCATATCAATTCAATCACGCGTCAATCACGGAGACGGTTCTGTGATTGATTTTTTATTATTTATCATATTTCTCCAGTGTGTCCCAGATACCGAGAAGGTACATGATTCCGAGGGCTCTGTCGTAAAGTCCGTATCCGGGTCTGCACTTCTCTCCCCATATGTGACGGCCGTGGTCGGGTCTGATATAGCCGTTAAATCCACAGTCATGGTATGCTTTCATGATCTCGAGCACTCCTGTGTCTCCGTCGCAGTCACGATGTGAAGTCTCGCTGAAATCACCGTTGGGATAATGCTTTACGTTACGGACGTGTGCAAATGCTATCCTGTCGCAATGTTTTCTAACGATAGCTGCCACATTGTTCTTCGGGTTGGAGCTCATGGAACCGGAGCAAAGTGTGAGGCAGTTGTAAGGATCGTCCACCATCTTCAAGAATCTGTCGATGGATGCTTCGTCTACAAGGAGTCTGGGAAGTCCAAAAATATCCCAGGGCGGATCGTCCTGATGGATGGCAAGTTTGATATCGGTCTCCTTACATACCGGCATCAGCTGCTCTAAGAAATACTTTAAGTTTTCCCAGAGTTTTTCTTTGGTAACGGGCTTATATGCCTCGAAAAGTTCCTTGAGTTTTCCCATTCTCTCGGGTTCCCAGCCGGGCATGGTATATCCTTCGCATTTTTCCAGGATATAATCAGCCATCTTCACGGGATCGTCAATGATCTTATCCTTCTCATAGTAGAGAGCGGTAGAACCGTCGGGAAGCGGATGGAACAGGTCTGTTCTGGTCCAGTCAAATACGGGCATAAAATTGTAGCAGACTACTTTTACGCCGAATTCTTTGAGATTCCTCAAGGTCTGCGCATAATTCTCGATATATTTGTCCCTGGTGGGAAGTCCTATCTTTATATCATCATGAACGTTTACGGATTCTACAACATCCATGTTGAATCCTTTTGCATGAAGCTGGTCAGCCACCTTCTGTATCTCTTCTTTTTCCCACACTTCACCGGGAAGTTTGTCGTGAAGTGCCCATACTATTCCTTCCACACCGGGTATCTGGCGGATCTGATCCAGGCTTATGCTGTCATTTCCTTCGCCATACCATCTGAATGTCATCTGCATGTTTTTATGCTCCTCTCGTTTTTAATTTCACCTCATCAGTCAGCTACGCTGACAGCTTCCCCTCAGGGGAAGCCTTAGGGACGTTTTCTTAATAACATTCTATTATAGAACATTAATCCGGTAAGTCTATATACAATTCCGTCCTTTTGTATGTACTTTTCTTTATATTACTCTTTATAAGTGGTCTTACGCATATTGGATTCGAAGAGTCTCTGGAAGCCGAGCCACTCTGCATTGTAATCGGCACTGTCGAGAAGTTCTCTCATGGTCTCCATCTTCGCATCAAGGTTATCTGCGAAGTTCAGTGCTATAGCTTCGGCTATGGCGGGTTTTTTGGGCGAACCGTACTCATACTCTCCGTGATGTGCCAGGATGCAGTGTCTGAGCATCGAACCCAACGCATGTGGGAAGCCTTCTATAGACCTGATCTTCTCTCCGACCATCTCGCATCCTATGACAATATGGCCCAGGAGATTTCCGTCATCGGTATAGTCATTTGACGGCATATCCGAAAGCTCCGTAGTCTTTCCGATATCGTGGCACAGAGCCGCTGTGATGAGCAGATCCTTGTTCAGCAATGAATACTGGTTGGCAAATACTTTGCAAAGACTCGTTACGGACAGTGTATGCTCCAGCAGGCCTCCGACAAAACCATGATGCACTGACTTTGCAGCCGAATGTTTCTTGAA
>JAEEGL011443405.1_pt1 | contig 18497 bp, 15 predicted proteins | sample 9134231 | NCBI WGS metagenome assembly JAEEGL01 (sample SAMN16246548, study PRJNA631951) | gut metagenome | biome: gut microbiome; feature: rumen; material: fiber-attached | host: Bos | place: Iran: Karaj | collected 2018-10 | reverse complement strand
GTCGTTACCCTTCTGATTAGAACTATTAAAGAAGTCTGACAAATCATCATTAAACAGATCATTAATTAGATTGTTCTCCATAGTACTCACCTACTTAAATTCAGTATAATATGTTCTTTACATAAAAAAAAGACCTATTTGCACGGCCTTTACACTTTATTTGCTATTATTTGACATTTTTTGAGACAATTTGCTCAATTTCCTTCAAAACTTCTTCTCTTCCAAGCTTAGTATTGCTTGAAAATACGATGACATTGTCACCTACTACTAAGTCAAGCGTTTCCTTTATTGTTTTTGTCGACTTGTCAATATCACTAGATGATACTTTATCTGCCTTAGTAGCAATTATTGTAACTGGTATTTGATAATACTTTAAGAAGTTATACATAAGCACATCGTCATTAGTAGGTTTATGTCTAAAGTCTACTAATAAGAATACTCTTTTAAGTTCTTCTCTTTTCTGAAGATACTCTTCAACCATAAGTCCAAACTTTCTAATTTCTTCTTTACTTGTATCTGCATATCCATATCCTGGAACATCAACTAGATAAAATGTATTTTCTACGTTAAAGAAATTAATTGTACTAGTCTTACCAGGCTTAGATGATATTCTTGCTAAATTCTTTCTATTAAGAAGTGTATTTACAAAACTACTCTTTCCCACATTACTACGTCCAAGCATAATAAACTCAGGTAGTCCATCAGCAGGATACTGGCTTCTTCTTACAGCACTTACAAATAAGCTTACATTATCAACCTTCATTTTTCATACCTTCTTCCTCTAGGTATAAACGGCATGCTTCATCTAAATCTTTTATCAACATATTAGCTTCTTCCATCGAATGAACTCTAGCTCCGCTTGCCATTTTATGCCCTCCACCATTGTATTTTTCCGCAATAGTGTTTATAACTGGTCCTCTAGATCTTATATTAAACTTAATTAAATTATTCTTTACATCTTCTGATACAGTTGTCCATACGATTACCTCTTCAATATTATTGAAACTGTTAACCATATTTCCACCGCTACTAGCATCTACTCCAAACTGTTTAATAATATCGTCAGTAATAATTACATAAGCAAATCCATTTTCAGTTACTTTCATATTGGTAGATATATATCCTTGTAATCTTATTTCAGATAGAGGTCTATTCAATAAGTCTTTATATAACTCTTCAGTATTTAAATCAAATTCATCTATTAAATCTGCTACTACTCTTAAAGTATTAGGAGTATTAGAATATAAGAATCTATTAGTATCAGATATTATTCCCCAAAATAAGCATTTAGCAATTTCTTCATCAATATACATTTTATTATGTTTAATAAATTCAAGTACTATTTCAGAAGCACTACTAGCTTCAGTATTAATATATTCATCTTCTCCAAATTTATCTATAAATGGATGATGATCTATTTTACATATTTCTTTATAGTCTGGGAAATTAGGAATATCAATTCTTTTAATATCTGGTGTATCAGTTACTATTAAAAGTACACCAGTTGTAGATTCATCAAACTTATCAAGCTTAGGGAAGTAATTATATCTAGAACTTTTAGTACCTACTGCATATACTTTCTTATTTGGGAAAGTACCAAGAATAGATAACTTAAGTGCTAATTGACTTCCTAAAGCGTCTGGATCAACCCCAATATGACGAGCGATGACAATTGTATCATGTTCTTTTATTCTTTCATAAATTTTTTCAAACATTTATAATTTCCTATCTATTTATTAAATCCATTGTATCTTTTGCAATCATTAATTCTTCGTTTGTAGGTAATACGTATACATCTACACTACTATCTTTAGCACTTACCTTAGCAAACTTTCCACGCATGTCATTTGCTTCTTCGTCGATCTTGAATCCTAGAGGAGCTAAAGCATCAACTATAGCTTTTCTTGTTTGAGGACTATTTTCTCCAATACCTGCAGTAAATACTAAAGCATCTACATGTCCTAAAAGAACATAGTATTGAGAAATGTATTTAACTACTGAGTTAACATACATTTGGAAAGCTAACTTACATTTTTCATTACCAGCTGCCATTCCATCTTCGATATCTCTTGAGTCACTAGATACACCACTTATACCTAAGAAACCACTCTTCTTGTTAAGGTCGTTCATTATCTCAGTAGCACTCTTTCCTTCTTTTTCCATTACGTAAGGAACAAGTGAAACGTCGATATCACCGCTTCTAGTACCCATCATAATACCAGCATGTGGAGTAAATCCCATAGATGTATCTTTACATACACCTTTTTCTATAGCAGTAACACTACCACCATTTCCTAAGTGACAAGAAATAATATTTAAATCATCTCTTCCTAGTTCTTCAGCTAGTTTAGTAGCTATATATCTATGACTAGTTCCATGTGCTCCATATTTCCTTACATGATAATTTTCATACCAAGAATATGGAACTGCATATAAATATCTATCTTCACTAATTGTTTGATGGAAAGCTGTATCGAATACAACTACCATTGGACATCTAGGCAATACTTCTCTAAATGCTTTAATACAAAGTGCATGAGCAGGATTATGAAGTGGTGCAAAATCACTGAATCTAATAATGTCATCGACAACTTCGTCAGTTATCATAACACTTTCAGTATACTTATCTCCACCATGAACTATTCTATGACCTACTCCTTCAATTTCTTCTAAGTTAGAAATAATTCCTAACTCGATTAATTTTTCAAGTAAAATCTTAACTGCTACTAAATGATCAGGTAAATCAGTTTCAACTTTAATCTTTTCACCATTATACTTAATTGTATAACATCCACCTTCAATACCTATTCTCTCAAAGTTTCCAGAAGTAAGAACTTCTTCATTTGTCATATCAAATAAAGAAAATTTAAGTGAACTACTTCCTGCATTAATACTCATTATTTTCATAATATAACCTCTTTCTCTTTCATATATATTTTATCTTTTTTTATCTATATAAACAAGAATTTTATTTATAATAAATCATCAAATTCTTTACTTTCTTCTTCTCTAATAGTTATAGATTTAACATTAGATAATGTTTCCTTAATTAATGCTTCATAATCAAATCTAGTTTCCATATCTTCACATAAACTCTTGATTGGATTAATAACTGGATGTTTAGGAACAAATACAGTACAGCAATCTTCATATGGAAGAATACTTATATCGTACGTATCTATCTTTCTAGCTATCTCCATTATTTCGAGTTTATCAAGACATGCGACTGGTCTAATTACAGGCATATTAGTAACACTATTGATAACATTCATACTAGTAAGTGTCTGACTAGCAACTTGCCCTACACTCTCACCATTGATAATTGCAAGACAGTCTCTTCTCTTAGCCATTCTCTCAGTTATTCTATACATCATTCTTCTCATTATAGTAATAACATAATCAGGATCACTAGTTTTATATATCTCTTCCTGTATCTTAGTAAATGGTATTATATGAAGCTTAATACTATGAGTATATCTAGCAAGCTTCTTACATAACTCTATTACTTTATTTCTAGCTTCTAAACTAGTATGTGGTATTGCTTCGAAATACAAGCACTCTAGATGTATTCCTCTTTTCATAGCAAGATATCCTGCTACTGGGGAATCTATTCCTCCACTTAACATAAGCATACCTTTACCAAGAGTGTTATTAGGGTATCCTCCTAGTCCATAATAGTAATTAGTATATATATATGTATAATCTTTTCTAATTTCTATATTTACCCTTAAATCTGGATTATGAACATCTACTTTAATATCTTTTATATTTTTAAGAAGCACTCCTCCAATAACATTACAGAACTCTGGACTTTCTACTGGAAAACTCTTATCACTTCTTTTAACTTCAACTTTAAAAGTATTAAACTTTTCTTTCTTAACTATCTCTAAAGTATTAGATTTAATAGTTTCAATATCACTAGCTACTTTATATGCTACTAAATATTCATGTATTCCAAATATATTGTTAACTCTAGATAATATTAAATCTAAATCTTTATCATTAAACTCTATATACATCCTAGATAAATCTTTAGAGATAACTACATCATATTTAGATAGTTTATCTTCTATATTCTTATATAAATTGGAGACAAAGAAGTTTCTATTACCCTTCTTAGTAGTTAATTCTCCATATTTAATCATTATTACTCTTTCCATACTATCACCTTAAAAATAGAAATAGGTATTGCTACCTATTCTACTACTACAACAAATAACTTGTTACTTTCATGAACCAAAGTAACCGTAACTTTAGTTGGATATTTTAAATCTTTTTTATAAGAAATGTCAACGACTGCTTTATAAGCTTTTTCATCTTGTAAAGTAGTACCTTTATAATCAAATGTTGTAACTTCTGCTTTTGCATCACTTACAACTGGTAGTTCTTGCTTTCTACCACCATAGACATTACTTTCTACGAACTTGTACATTCCATCTATTGCTGTCTTTAGAAAAGCATCTTTAGCTTTAGGATGTACATAATCAAGCCCACCTATATCAGTATTACTAACTTTACTATTTAAATCATAGAAATCTATAACAAATAGTTCAGCAAGAAGTTTAGCATAAGCTTCTTCATCTACTACTTCTTCTTTTAATACTTTTTTAAGTTCTTCAAACTTTTCAGCATATACATCACTTTTATCATCGAATAACTTATATCCATATTTCTCAATAATATCTACTTTAATACTCTTTTTAGGACTATCCTTAGGTTTACTACCATCTTTTCTATTAAGAAGTATTACTGAAGATATTACTATTAATAAAACACCTATTATCAAAAATACTATCTTTTTCATGGATTAGCTCCCTCTACTATTTCATTTTCATTAATCTCAGAAGTTTGTATATTAGAGTTTCTAATTAAATCATATATAAGTATATCATTAGAAACTTTAAGTAAGTTTTCTGCATATTTACTATTTTCTGAAATATAGTCTTCACTAATGATACTATTTGATAAAGTATATGCTTCACCTTTTTGAGTATTATAATACATATCTTTAGTAAGCCAGTTTCCACTAGGGAATACAATTATATTTTTCTCTTTAATATTGAATATATCGTGTCCAAGTGCATATTTATTACTAAATCCAAGCATATTTCCAAGTGTAGGTTGTAAATCATACATACCCATGTAATAAGATATTTTCTTTGGTTTTTTCTCTATTTCTTTAGACCATATAGTAAGTGGTGTCTTTCTATTTAATTCATATTCATATTCATCAAATGCTACATAATTTGGATCTGTTTCAGGTAGTATTCCATCTGTTGTTTTATCATAATTATATAATCTTATAAAATCTTCTTTAGGAAGTCTTGCATCATGATCTCCATAGAATATGAATGCTGTATTTTCAAGTAGTCCTTCCTTTTTAAGTTCATCTAGGAATAATCCTAAAGCATAATCGGCATAATGAACACTCTTCAAATATCTACCAAGTTTAGTACCTTCCATATATGGATATACTACATCTTCATATGATCTAGTTTCACTATTGTATACTCTTTCTTTAATATCTACATCAAACTCTCCATACTTATCTAAGTCACTAAATGGAGTATGGTTAGTAAGTGTAATAACATATCCAAAATATTTATCGTGTTCTTCATCAATCTTCTTTAACTTTTCTACTGACTGTCTAAAGAATGAAACATCAGATATACCTAGTCCAATAACTTCATCTATATCATAGTCACTCTTAGCATATAATTTATCATATCCAAGATTAGCATGCATTATTCTTCTATTCCAGAAGTCACCATTATTTCCATGCATTGCAAATGTATAATATCCTTTTTGTTTTAACAAGATTGGTGTACTAAAATATTCTTTATCGAAATAGTTTGAAAAAGCCGTTCCGTACATCGCAGGCATAAGTGAAGTATTAAAAGTAAACTCTGTATCACTACTAGTACCTACACTAACTTGTGTATAGAAGTTATCAAAATATAAACTCTTGGCTGCTAATCTATTAAGATTAGGAGTTACTTCTTGTCCATTGAACTTAAGCCCTATAACAAAGTTTTGAACACTTTCACCATGAATAACTATTACATTCTTTCCTTCTAATATATTAGTATATTCATTTTTATCATCATAAGATTCTTTATTATTATAATATTCATTAAAATTCTTAATAGCATTATCATATCCAAAGATAGCTACTACTTTAGGTTCTACACTCTTAATCAAGTCATTTACATGATATATATAGATACCATATTTCATAACTATGTATTCTCTATTCCATTGTTTATCAAGTCTTCCAAAATCTGTAGCAGTACATGTAGTAAAGAATAGTACTAAGGATATAATTCCTAACGCTAAGAATCCCATACCTTGTTTTTTATGTCTTCTATAATAATTAATCTTTTCTAAATAACCTGTTTTAACATATCTACGTTTAACTACTATAAATACAATAGGAGCTATTAAATATATAAAATCTTTTATTTGAAGTACATTCTTAAATATAGCATCCCCAATACTAGTAGTATACTTAACTATCGATAATAAAGTTATCGAAGTAAATGAAGTATAATATGTATAATATGCTGAATTAATTACACATAGAATAGATAAGAATATTAATAATGCTCTTAAATATCCATATTTTCTCTTCTTAATAAACAAAGAGAAAGAACCTACTATAAGTGCAAATGAGAAATCTGCTAAAAGTGCATCTAAATTAAATGCATTATTATTTTCATTTGCAGTAAATAATCTTAAGAAAAATCCATTTACTGTAACTAAGAAAACAAATAATAATAGTAATTTATTACTATAAAGAATTCTCTTAAAAAATCTAAATAATCTTTTAAATGCAAGTTTAGGATTATTTCTTAATTCAAATAAAAATACTTTAATTCTACTTTTTTCTTCTTCGGGTGAAACATCTTCATCCAATATATGAGTTTCATTATCAAGATCTTCTTCTAAAAAATCATCAGCTATAATCTCATTTTCAAGTTCTTTCTTAACCACTTTTTTAGTTGTTTTCTTAGTTGATTTAGTGGTTGTTTTCTTTTTCTTTTTATTTATATTAGTACTACTTTTAGTAGTTTTACTACCCTTTTTTCTTGGCATCAACGTCACCTCCAAGCTATAAACACACTAATTATAGCAATTTATAGCGTATTTTACAAGTTTTGAGCACTTTTATAGCACATAAAAAATACAAATTTGTATTAAATTTGTATTTATTCAACTGTAACTGATTTAGCTAAGTTTCTAGGCTTATCTACATCTAGTCCTTTAGACACTGTTATATAGTATCCAATTAATTGTAATGGTACTACTGTAAGTGATGGATAAAAGTATTTATTAGTCTTAGGTACTTCAATAATAAAGTCTGATACTTTATCTACTTTAGCATTCTTAGAAACTATACTAACTATGTATCCACCTCTTGATTTAACTTCTACTAAATTACTTAATGTCTTTTCAAATACCTTATCTTGAGTAGCAATACCAATAACTAAAGTACCATCTTCTATTAAACTGATTGTTCCATGTTTAAGCTCTCCAGCTGGATATGCTTCACTATGAACATAACTAACTTCTTTAAGTTTTAAACTTCCTTCAAGTGAAATAGCATAATCAAGTCCTCTTCCTATATAGAAAGCATCTTGAAGATTAGGGAACTGACTAGATAACCTTTGAATATCTTCTTGTTTATCTTTCAAAATAACAGAGATATTATCTGGTAATAACTTAAGATCATCAATTAATTTAGCATAATCTTTATTATTAAGTTTTCTTTTTACTTTAGCAAATTGTATTGCAATAGCATACATTGCAATTAACTGAGTACTAAAGGCTTTAGTAGTTGCTACTGCTATCTCTGGTCCTGCTAAAGTATAAAGAACATGATCTGCTTCTCTAGCTATTGAAGAACCAACAACATTTATAATACCAAGAGTTTTAATTCCCTGTTTCTTAGCTTCTCTAAGTGCTGCTAGTGAATCAGCTGTCTCTCCAGACTGACTTATTATTATTACTAAGCCCTTCTTATCTAGTATCGGATTACGATATCTAAACTCTGATGCTGTATCTACTCTAACAGGAATTCTTGCTAAATCTTCAAGTATGTACTGAGCACATACTCCAACATGATAAGCAGAACCACATGCAACAATATATATTTGTTTAAAAGATCTTATCTCTTCAATAGTAAGACCTGTCTTAGATAAGTCTATATTATCTTCATTTAATAAAGAATTAATTGTCTTTCTTACTACTTCAGGTTGTTCATTGATCTCTTTGATCATGAAATGTTCATATCCACCTTTTTCAGCAAGAGAGATATCCCATTTTATTTCTTTTAATTCTTTCTTTATAACATCACCATTTAAATCATAGAATATTACTTTATTCTTCTTTAAACATGCTGTTTCCATATTGTCTATATAATAGACATTTCTAGTATATTTTAAAATTGCAGGTACATCAGATGCTACGTATGCTCCGTCGTTATTAAGCCCAATAATCATTGGAGAGTCTTTTCTAGCTACCCACAAATCATCTGGATGATCTTTAAACATAACTGCTATAGCATAAGATCCTCTAACTCTTACCATCGTTCTATTAATAGCATCCATAGGTCCCATTTGATATTTTTTATAATAGTAATCTATTATATTAGCAAGAACTTCAGTATCAGTTTCAGAATAGAATTTATATTTATGCTTTTCAAGTTTATCTATTAATTCTTGATAGTTCTCAATAATACCATTATGAACTAGTACTACACTTCCATCGTTAGATGTATGAGGATGAGCATTATTCTCACTTGGTTCACCATGTGTAGCCCATCTAGTGTGCCCTATACCACAAGTACCATTAAGCTCCATATTAGCTATCTTTTCTTTAAGATTAGTTAACTTACCTTTAGCCTTTATTACGTCTATTTTTTCATTTTTAATAGCAACTCCAGAAGAGTCATATCCTCTATATTCTAGTTTAGACAATCCATCTAAAAGAATATCTACTGCCTTATTTTTTCCATTGTATCCTACAATTCCACACATACTTTCACCACCCTAATAAAAAATATTATAATATTTATAAGGGTATAAAGTCAAAAAAAAGATACTAATCAGTATCTTTTTTAGGTTTTAATTTTGAAACTACCGCTTTAGTTTTAGATAATCCTTCTTCTATATAATTGTTCTTATGCTCTACTACCGAGTAGTAAGTAGAGTTAAGAGCCATTCCTAGTACAAATATATAACTTATAATAGATAACCATAGTAATAAACAAAGTAAGCTAGATAGTCCACCATATATAGATTCATAATTAGTTATCTTTTCGATATATACTGAATAAGCCATAGTTACTAATATCCATGCAACACTAGTAAATGTAGCGCCATATAAAGTCTTTCTTATGCCTACTTTAATATTAGGAGCTATTGAATATATCATAGCAATAAATATTACAAGTAATATAAATGTTACTGGATATTTAAGAAGTCCAAATATTGATTGAATATCTATAGGAGCATGATATAAAGTTACTATCTGTTCTATTATAGATGCTATAAAGTTACCAAATAATGGAACTGTAAATATTATAGTGAATATTAATATCATAAGTATTACTAATATAAGAGCTTTAATTCTATTAACTATTACATTTGAATGTTTAGCTTTATAAATAGTATTAGATGCAATGATAATTGAATAAGTTCCATTAGATGAAATAATAAATGCTGATATTAATAATACCCAAAAGCTTGCTGATCCAGAACTTTCATTAGATACATTTATAACAAGATCTGCAATAACATTTGGAAGTGTATCATAAAGAATAGTAGTGACTGCACCATTAAGCTCAAACTGTTGAAGTATAAATACAACTACAGTGAATATTGGTATCATCATAAGCAAAAAATAGAAGGCCAGTTGTCCTGGCAATACACCCATCTCCGGCCTTCTAGTTGTTTCTTTTAATTTTTTAAAAAACTCTTTAATCATATTACTTATATTCTTCTTTATCTTTTCTCATCTCTAAAGTAGCTTCATTAATAGCATCATCTATAGTCTTAATTTCATCAATAATAATACTGTAACCAATAGCAGCTCCAAATCCATAAGGTAAGTTCTTAAACTCTTTAGTTAACTTCTTAGTATAAGTAGCTACTTGATTCTCACTATATCCAACAAGATATACTAAGAATTCATTACCATCACTTCTTATTATTTCAGAATTTTCAAGTTGATTGTTAATAAGTATGCTAGCAGCACCAAGTATTAACTTATCTCCTTGTTCATGACCATAGTTATCATTAACATATTTAACATTGTTAAGGTCTGCAATAATAACTGCTTTAGGGAACTTCTTACTATCATTCCATAAGCGCATATTATAGTTAAGATAGTTTCTATTCTTAAGTGAAGTAAGCATATCTGTATACTTTCTTCTCTCTTCTTTCTTAACTACTCTTACTTTTCTTCTACGTTTAAATATTAAGAATAGAATTAATATAACAATTAGAGGTATAAATATAATACCAAGTATTAATGTATATAATTCTTCAAAACTACTCTTCTCAATTATAGATAGATTTAAGCTCTTAACTCCAGCATTTCTATAATTGTAATAAGAATTAGTACTCATAACATAATTAAACACTTTATAAAATACTGTATTAGTATCATCTTTTAATACCATGAAATTATAATCATTAGTAGTAGTATCTTCAAATAATACTTCATAATCTCTAAATAGATTATTTCTGTAATATGTATATACTTCTTTATCCAGTACTATTAAATTATCTTCGCTTCTTCTAAGTAATTCATCAATATCACTCATAGGTACAAGTGTAGCCTTACTATTATCTTTGAAATAATTATAGATAGAATTATTAGTTAATATTGATAACTTATATCCTTTAATTGACTCAAATGAATTTACCACATAATTCTTAGTCTTAGATATTATTACATACTTCTCTACAAATGGAGAAATAGTAGCATCATAATTAGTATTTTCATAATCGAAATAATTGAAATAAATATCTACATCTTTTCTTTCGATAGCTTCTTTTAATTTCTCGATACTTGCATACTTCTTAAATGTAATAAAGTCTGTATTACCAAGTCTTTCCATTCTGTGAGCATACTCTGCTGCTATTCCAGAAATTGATTTTCCATCTTTAACTTCATAAGGGAAGTTCTCAACATAACCATATGTATATGTCTTAGTTAAGAATTCTGCTCTTTCTTTACTATTAATTTTAAAGTTTTTAACATAGTAATCTAGTAAGTTACTATTATATGATTTAACAAATTTATTTTCTTTCCAGTTATTGAAATACTTAGTAAATATTTGATTCATATTAGCAAAGTTTTTATCGTCAGATAAACTAAGTACTATCTTTCTTTTTAACTCTGGAAATACATATTTAACATTGTATTTTTCATTATTAATTGTCTTATTTAAATACATTACATAAGGAGTAATAACAAAGTCTATTTTACCTTCTTCATAATCTTCAAATAACTTTTCAGAATCATCATAAGGTTTAAACTTTAATTCACTTGCTTTCTTTAAGTAATATGTAACTTCATCAGAATCAGTTCCAAGAACACCAATAGTCTTAGATCCTAATTCTCCAAAGTCATCTATAATACCTTTTTCAGCACCATATAGTATATAAACATCATCTTGTAAGAATAAATCATTCTTATCTACTTTTTCTCCTGGAGCAAGTGCTCTAAAAGAATATTCTGCATTAGAACCATCCTTACTTTCCTTAAGAATAGTAGAATAATTAAATGTAATACCAGTATCTATAGTAAAATCATCAATAAAGTTTTTAAATACTCCATCACCATATACCGGATAATCACTTAACGCAGATATATCTATAATAGAATTCTTATACTCTTTAATCCAGTTAGTCTCTTGAACAGTAAAATTATTCTTATCTACATTATTAAATAAAGAATAAACTACTAAAAATACTACAACTGCAATAATAATTGGAAATATAACTAGCCACTTTTTTTTCAACTTCATAATTATCTATCCTTTGTCCAAACGTAGCTACTGCTACCCTTTCTCTTGTACCCAATCATTGGAAATGATTGAGTAACAGCACTATTTATTGTAGTTTCTTCAACACCTTTATCATTGCTTGCTTTTCTAACTACTTTAATACTGCAAGTTGACTCTCCAACCTTATCTTTAGTATATCCGTATACTACAAAATCACCATCTGTAGTAATAGATGTATCAAGTTTAGCATTATATTCCTTTTCTTTAGCTGTACTGATTCCATATCCAAGTACTTCTTTATCTTTAGATAAATCTTCTTTAAATTTAATCTTAACATCACTAGTAAATACACCATCTTCATCTACTACACCAGTAGCTTCAAGTGTACAATTATACTTCTTATTTAAGAATACTTGAACATCATAATAATCATTTTGTTCTTTAGATAGAGATTGTGTTACTACATCAGCAAGCTTCTTAGCATTAGCATCAGTTGCAACATCTCCAAAAGTAATAACTACATTGTATGTTCTACCACTTACATGAGGCTCTGACACACTTACAACATCATTACTTTCTTTAAGAGCACCTACTAAAGCAGTCTTTTGATCTTTAGTAATCTCTACTAGTTCTATACCTTCTAGTCTGTCACCATAAAGTGGCATACCATTAGTATCACTAAATAATTTATATACAAAATAGGAAACAATTACTACTGCTATATATATAACAATAATAAATGTTGCTAATTTATGTTTCTTCATAAAATTCATCTAACAACCACACTCCAATAGCTACATTATACAACAATAAATACTTTTAATCAATTAACTCTTAAGCATAGAATCAAGAGTTTCTTCTTTACTAGTATATATCTTATCACTTATAACATACATATCATATAAACTTAAGAACTTCTTAATTAATAAGAAATCACTAGGTTTATAATCAATACCCTTTTTCTTTAAATAATTACATGTGAAGAACTTACATCCAATAGATTTAATAGAACACGTATTCTTCTTTAAATTAGGACATACTCTACCTTTAGTAAAACAACAACCATAATTTAAAGAATCATCATCATATTTACCAACTAATTCTCTTTTTCTAATACACTTATTATCTTTAAAATCACATAAGTTATATTTATTAAATCTTCTATCTAACTCACTTGAAACAATATCATATATATAAGATGCTCTTTCATAATTATCTTTGATACCATAAGCAGTAATAAGATAATATAGATCATTAAGAAAATAATTAGTTCTCTTATCATAATTAATTACGTATATTTTATCAGTATTAACTTTATAATTACCTAATATTATCTTAATCTTTTCATAACACTTATCTAGAATATTATTACCTTTAATTAAATATATATTCTTAAACTTATTCTTATTTAATAAGATATCATCTTCATAGAGATTCTTAATATCTTCATCATCAAAGATATTGAATAGTTCACTATCTATAACTATATCCTTATTGCTATAATCAATCTTTTCAAGATAATCTAAATTAATCTTATCTATATTATTCTTATCGATAACAAAATTCATATTATCTTTCTTATCAAGAATACAAATATTATCTATTAAAGGTACTTCTACAAGCATCTTTTTGTTTCTTTTTAAGTTGTCTAAATATAGTTCAGTATTCATTATGTTCTCCTATATATAATTATCAATTATATTCATAAGAAAAGCAAGCTTTATGCTTGCTTATTTTAACATCTCAACTAACTTTTCTGATACAAGTTGTGGATTAGCATTTCCTTTAGTCTCTTTCATAATTTGACCCATTAAGAATTTAATTGCTCTTTCATTACCACTCTTGTAATCATTAACTGATTGTTCATTGTTTTCAAGAACCTTTTTAATGATATTATCTAGTTCACATGTATCCATCTCTTTAAATCCATGTTTATCAAGTATTTCATCGATAGATAAGTCTTCTTCCATAATATCATCGATTATTTCTTTGAATTGTTTGCTATTAACTTTACCCTTATCCATATAATTAACAAGAGTTATAAACTTTTCATCAGTAAGTTTAGTGTCACTGTAATTATATTCCATCTTATTTAAATATGCTTGAATGTCACCAAGTAGTAAGTTACTAGCAATTACTAGATTAGTTTTACCAATAAATTTATTAAGATAATCAGATATATTTCTATTAGCAAGTACTTTACCTGCATTTAACTCACTTATTCCATTTTCTACATATACCTTTCTTCTTTCAGAAGCAGTCATAGGCATATTATCTTTAACTTCTTTAATATATTCATCAGTTAAAGTAACAAAAGGAATATCTGGTTCAGGGAAATATCTATAATCGTTACCTACTTCCTTATATCTCATAAGTACTGTAGTGTCAGTCTTATCATCGTATCTTCTTGTTTGTTCTTTGATTGTTTCTCCCTTTTCGTATAGTTCTTCTTGTCTTTTTTCTTCGTACTCGATAGCAAGTCCAACATTAGATATAGATCCAATATTCTTAACTTCTACTTTAGTTCCCCACTTATCAGTCTTAGAAATAGAAACATTACAGTCACATCTCATGCTTCCTTCTTCTATCTTACAGTCAGATACATCAGCATAAAGAAGTAATTCTCTTAATCTTTCAAGATATTTCATTGCGTCGTCAGCACTATTCATATCAGCTTCAGTAACTATTTCTACTAGAGGAACGCCTGCTCTATTAAAGTCTAGCAACGAACTAGTCTTACCATGAGTACTCTTACAAGTATCTTCCTCTATATGAATATCATGTATTCTTATCTTTTTAGGGCCATTTTCAGTATCTATTTCAACATATCCATTGATTCCTATAGGAGTTCTATTCTGAGTAATTTGATAGTTCTTAGGATTATCTGGATAGAAATAATTCTTTCTATCAAAATGCATTCTTTTATTGATAGTACAATTAAGTACTAGAGCTGCTCTTAAAGCAAGTCTAATTACTTCTTTATTTAAAGTAGGAAGTGTTCCAGGGTAACCTAAATCAACTGGATTAACCATAGTATTAGCCATCTTACCATAAGAGTTTAAACTATTTGAGAATATTTTAGTTTTAGTCTTTAATTCAGCATGTACTTCTATTCCAATTGTTGTCTTATAATTACTCATGTTTATCACCTCTTGGATCAAGATTTAAGTTAAGTTCTTTTTCAATAAATGAAGCTAACTTATAGATAGTAACTTCATCGAACTCATCACCAATTATCTGCATACCTATTGGTAAATTATCTTTATTAAATCCAATAGGAAGAGATAGTCCTGGAAGTCCTGCCATGTTAACAGGTATTACTAAAATATCATCCATTACTGATTTAAGTGGATCATCCATAGCTTCTTCCATTCCATAAGCACATGTTGTAGTAGTAGGTCCAATAATTAAATCGTACTTCTTAAAGTTTTCTTTAAAACTCTTCTTAACATCATCTCTGATAGTTAATGCTTTATCATAATAAATCTTGGCATTTTCACCGCTAAGTAAGTAGCTACCTACCATAATTCTTCTTTTAACTTCGTCTCCAAAACCTTCACCACGAGTCTTCATATATAACTCATCTACACTCTTAGCATCTTTCTTACTAAATCCATATCTTACACCATCGAATCTAGCTAAGTTAGAACTTGCTTCCCCATAAGATATAACCTGGTATAAAGTAACTGCTTTATCGATGTGATTAATATCTATATAATCAACTTTTGCTCCAGCTTTTTCTATAAGTTTAATTGTCTCTTTAAACTTATCAGTTATTTCTTTACTAACTACATCAGATAAGAAGAAGTTAGGTACTCCAATCTTCAAACCTTTAATAGATTTACCAATCTCTTTAGTAAAATCAGGTACTTCTTCATCACTACTAGTTAAATCTCTTTCATCTTTTCCACATAATATGTTTAAAAGTTCTGCATTTTCTTTAACATTTCTAGTCATAGGTCCAACTTGGTCTAAACTTGATGCAAATGCTATTACACCATATCTACTTACTCTTCCATAAGTTGGTTTCATACCTACTATTCCGCAGTAACTAGCTGGCTGTCTTATACTTCCACCAGTGTCAGATCCTAGTGCGAATGGCACTAGTCTGGCTGATACACATGCTGCAGACCCTCCACTAGATCCTCCTGGAATCCTATCTCTATTCCATGGATTTCTAGGAGCTCCATAATAACAAGATCTAGAACTAGATCCCATAGCAAATTCATCCATACTAGTCTTACCTACAATAATCATATTTGCATCTTTAATCTTAGTAATTAAAGTAGCGTCATATATAGGCATAAACCCTTCTAGTATATGGCTTCCTGCAGTAGTCATTATTCCTTCAGTACAAATATTGTCTTTTATAGCAATAGGAATACCAAATAATAAATTATCTACTTTCTTTCCTTCTAACTCTTTAGCTCTTTTTAAAGCTCCTTCTTTATCTAAAGTAATAAATGCTTTTAAATCTTCATTCTTTTCAATATTATCAAAAGCTTCATTAACTAAATCTGTTGGAGTAATCTTTTTATTTTTAAGAAGTTTATTAATCTCTTCTAAACTCAAATCTAAATATTTACTCACCTATCATCACCGGCACTTCCACAAAATTTCCATTAGTTCTAGGAGCATTCATTAATGCTGTCTTATAATCAAGCATTTCTCCTTCAGTATCTTCTCTTAATACAGTATCGTGATTAACAGGAGTAAACATCATATCATCATCACAATCTTTGATATCTTTAATTTTATCTACTTCGTTAAGAATACTTTTAAGTTGAACTCTAAATTTTTCTATTTCTTTATCAGTAAGTTCAAGTCTTGCTAAGTATGCTACATGTTTAACTTCTTCTACACTTAATTTGTCCATAGTATCCCTCCATTAATCTTCTATTACTATAACATAAACACATAGAAATTTAAATCTTTTATAGGTTATTATTTTATATTTATATGTTATACTTATACTAGGAGGAATGTATGGATAGAAAAATTAAAGTTGTACAATATGGTGTTGGTAAAATGAGCCAATACACTATGAGATATGCTATTGAAAAAGGTTGCGAAATAGTTGGTGCAATCGACATTAATCCTGAAATAATCGGAAAAGATATATCAGAAGTTCTAGGGGGAGAAAAAACTGGTGTGTTAGTTACTAGTGTTCACGATGCTGAATCTATGCTTAAGAATGTTAAACCAGACATCTGTATAGTAACTACAATGAGTTTATTAAACGATGTATATGCTGCACTTGAATTATGTGCTAGATTAGGTATTAATGCTATCACTACTTGTGAAGAAGCATTCTATTCACTAAATTCAAACCCTGTTAGTACAAAAGCAATTGATGCAATTGCTAGAGAAACTGACTGTACTATCGTTGGTAGTGGATACCAAGATGTATACTGGGGAGAATTAATAAGCGCAATAGCAGGATCAACACAAAGAATTACTAAGATTAAAGGTTCTTCAAGTTATAATGTTGAAGACTATGGAATAGCACTTGCTGAAGCTCATGGAGCAGGTTTATCACTTTCAGAGTTTGAAGAGAAGATTGCATCAGCAGATAATATGACTGATGAAGAAAGAAAGAAACTAATAGATACATGTAAGTTCCTTCCATCATACATGTGGAATGTTAATGGATGGCTTGCAAGTAAACTTGGTCTTCATGTAACTAGTCAGTCTCAAAGATGTGTACCTCAAACTTATGAAGAAGATATTAACTCTGCTACACTTAATATGACAATTCCTAAAGGAAATGCAACTGGTATGAGTGCTGTAGTAACAACTAATACTGAAGAAGGAATAGTTATCGAAGCTGAATGTATCGGTAAAGTATATTCACCAGAAGATTATGATAAAAATGAATGGACTATCTATGGTGAACCTGATACATCAATTACAGTAGCTAGACCAAAAACAGTAGAACTAACTTGTGCTACTATCGTAAATAGAATACCAGATGTTATTAATGCAAGAGGTGGATTTGTAAGTACTGATGAAATTGGTGAACCAACATATAAGGTTAGACCACTAAATGAATATGTAAAATAAAAAAAGCTTCCGAAAGGAAGTTTTTTTAATAGTCTTTTAATTGTTCAAATTTTACTCCATCCATATTCTTAATAGTTATCTTCTCTTGATAAGATGGAAACTCTATCATAAGAGTAGGATAAGTAAATGCTTGAGTTACAATATCATCTTTTCCTGGAGATTTTTCATCTACAATAACAACAGTTTCACCATCATCAGTTCTATACACTTCTTTTACTTCTAGACTATATCCACCAGTACTCTTTTCACCCATACAAATAATATAAAAGTATGGAGCATTTGGTTCATTTAATGTATCTATGTAATATCCTCTCTTTGTTAAATCTAAATATTTAACATTATGTTCTCCTCTTACATAGTAATCTTTATTTTCAACAAGTTTTGTTGAATCAACTTTCTCTTCTTCTTTAGTACATCC
>JAEEGL010277652.1_pt1 | contig 18498 bp, 15 predicted proteins | sample 9134231 | NCBI WGS metagenome assembly JAEEGL01 (sample SAMN16246548, study PRJNA631951) | gut metagenome | biome: gut microbiome; feature: rumen; material: fiber-attached | host: Bos | place: Iran: Karaj | collected 2018-10 | reverse complement strand
CCCTAGCCTCCGGGCGGAAGGCATCATAGATCGCGTCCGCCGGCAGCAGCATCTTGGCGTCTTTGAATTCCTTGTAGTTGTCGCAGCTCTCGTGCATGTTCGGCCAGATCGAGACCATCATGCGGACGTTACCCTTGTGCAGGTCGTCCGTCAAGCCTTTCAGATCCGGGAACCGGCTCTTGTCAAAGGTTTTCTGGCCCCAGAGCCCGTCTTCCCAGGACTGCCAGTCCAGAACGAGGCAGTCCAAGCCCAAGCCGCGTCTGCGGTACTCCGCCATCATCTCCAGCATCTCCGCCTGCGTCTCATACCGTTCCTGCGACTGGACGTAGCCGAAGGCCCAGGCCGGCAGCATGACAGCCGCGCCGGTCAGACGGCGATATCCACGGATGACATCATCGAACGTATCGCCCTGAAGGAAATAGTAATCCATCTCCGGGTCGGCTTCCGTGTAGAAGTAGGTCCCGTACTGGGTATCCTCGAAGACGGCGGGGCTGCCTGTCGCGGACAGCAGACCGTACCCTTTTGTGGACAGGAAGAACGGTACCGCGATCTTGCGGTTCGCCTGGTGCACATACTGCGTCGTGCCACGCAGATCCAACACGCCCTCTTCCGCCTGGCCCAGGCCATAGACGTGCTCGTCCGGCTGGAAATCCAGATGCAGACGGGTATGATACAGTTCCGGCCCGGCTGTCTTCGCCGCGTCACGCACTACTTTCTTCACGCCATCGGCGGTTTCAATCTCTTCCACAACGGCTTCGCCGTCAGGATCCAGGATATAAGAAGTGAAAGGTTCGAGCTCACGCGGGTCGACCTCCCGCTCTTTAAGCAGCAGGGTTCCATCAGGCTTCTCATAGGTCACCGCGGCATCGCTGCGGGAGACCCGAAGGCGCACTGCCGCCGTCTCCAGCAAAATCGCGTCTTCTATCTCTTCCCAAGTCCAGTCAGCGAAGGCGCCATCCTCCAAGATGCCGATCCCCTTCGTATCAGAGAAGACGTGTTTTTCTACACCTGTGATATGTCTTGGATTCTGCGGATCCCGCAGCACATGCAAAGGAGCATAACGAATACGGACCGTCGAGGCTGTCTTGGGCTCAAGGCGGAGCGTGCCGCGCACAGTTTCAATGGTCAGAACGTCCGCCGTGCGGACTGCGCTTTCCACGCGGTCCCGGGGTTTCTTGAAAACCTGAAGCATACCAATCCTCCTAAAAAACGGCAGCGAGGAAATCCCCGCTGCCGCTCCTCTTTTTTACTATTATACTGTAGATTCAGAACTTCGTCTATGCAGACTTATCAGTTCTTCGCGTCATAGGCTGCCTGGTAGATGTCGATCATACCCTGCGCACCCTTGACTTCCAGCTCGTTCAGGTAGGTATCCCAGTTGCTTGTAACATCCAGGTCACCAGAGATGAAGCGAGCGGCCATCTCTTCGACGTAGGACAGAACGACGGTCTGGCTGTTGGCCAGTTCTGCGGACTGTGCATCGTCAAATACCAGCGGAGGCAGGCACTGAGACGGATCGGGATCATACGGCTGATAGTTGTTACGGGTATCATAGCTCAGACGATACTCCATGTTATCCTCATAGGTACCAATCTGATACTGATTGTAACGATAGGCCTTGGCATCCGGAGTGTCGATACGAGGACCATTCGCACGCCATACGACGTTCTGCTCATCGCCCCACATCACGCCATCAGCAAACATGGCCAGCTCGGACGGATCGCCGGTATTCAGGTCGCACGCGTCGGCCGGAACATCGCCTTCACCCGGAGTGATGCGGACGTACTGTGTACCCTCATTACCGAAGACTTTCTTGAAGTTGATCTCACGATCATACTGCTCAACACCCCAGCGGAAAGCTGCTGCGGGGTTGCTGCAGGTGGTGGTGATGATGTAGCAGGTCGGGGTGATCTGGCTGTACGGCATGAAGGTCGCATAACGGCCAGCCGGGCCTTCGATCGGGGAGATCGCTGTATAGTCGCCCCACATCTCAAGAGCGTCACCAGGAACAGCACTCGGAACACCGTTCGGGAAGCAGCCGACCAGGTTGTCGCCAGCTTCATTGGCAGCAACGGTACGGGCCTGGTCATTGTTGATGATCAAGCTCTGGTCATAGTACAGACCCTGCGTATACAGGGAGTTGAGCCATGCCATGGCATCTCTCCAGCCATCCTGCATGTAAGCAAGCTGGATCTTGCCATCCTGCAGATAGACGTAGTTGTTGTCCGGTGCAGTGTAAACGAACGGGTCGGTCAGCCAGCCGGAAAGGGCATTGCTGTGCCAGCCACCTTCGAAGCTCAGCAGCGGGATCTCATCGTTAGCGTCGCCGTTGCCGTTCGCATCCATCTCTTTGAAGGTCTTCAGCAGTGCTTCAAACTCTTCAACAGTGGTCGGAGCTTCTTTGCCGACGTTCTCGAGCCACTTCGTGTTCATCCACATCTTGGAAGAGTTCTCGCAGTGGACGCACTTCTCGATGTAAGGCAGGCAGTAGATGTTGCCGTCGGGCATCGTGATGATGTCCTTCAGACCCGGGACCTGTGCTTCGATGTCCTGGAACATGGTGCTGTACTTGTCGATGTAATCATTCATCGGTACGAAAGCGCCCATGCTGCCATAGACCATCTGCTGGGTCTGGGTGATCGCGCACTGCATGTAGACATCAGGCATATCGCCACTGGACAGGGAAATGTTGACCTTATCGGTAACGCTGTCCTGCGGGATGACGTTCCAATCTACATGGATGTTCGTCTTGTCCTCATACCAAAGGGTGAATTCGTTGGTAGAGAAGTCAGTGACCTGTGTGGTGTTCGGGACCATGACCTTCAGGTTCATCGTGTCCGCAACGATCGGGAATACGTGCTCCGGAGAAACACCATTCTCGTCATAGTCACCGGCAGGAGCTTCTTCAGCGGGAGCTTCTTCAGCAGGAGCTTCTTCTGCAGGAGCTTCTTCTTTTTCCGTGTCAGCCTCCGCGGCGGGGGCTGCTTCTTCTTTGCCAGTGTCAGCCGGTGCATCCGCTTTCTTGCCGCAGGCAGCCAGGATCATGACACAAGCCAGAAGCAAACACAGAACGACTTGCAGTTTCTTCATGATTTTTTCCTCCTTTTGATTTATCCCTTGACCGAGCCGATCATGACGCCCTTGACCAGATATTTCTGAACGAAAGGATATGCGATCAGGATCGGGACGGATGAGACCACAATAAGTGCATACTTCATAATGATCTGCATTTCTTTGCGCCGCAGCATTTCCTGGACGTTACTGCCCGTCATGCTGCTCATGTCGATATCCGTAGAGATCAGGATATCACGCAGGAAGATCTGCAGAGGATACTTCTTCTTGTCGCTGAGATAGAGCATCGCATTGAAATACGTGTTCCAATGGCCGACCGCGTACAGCAGGACCATAACGGCCAGGATCGCCTTGGAGACCGGCAGGACGACGCGCAGCAGGAACGCCCAGTTGGAACATCCATCGATCTGCGCTGCTTCCAGCAGTTCGTCCGGGATGGTCGTCTGGAAGTAGGTACGCATGACGATGACATTGTAAACACTGATCAGACCGGGCAGCCACAGCGACCAGGACGTGTTGATCAGGTGCAGGTTTTTGACCAGCAGGTAGTTCGGGATCAGACCGCCGGAGAACATCATGGTGAAGACCAGGATGCGCATGATGAAGGCACGGCCGTGCAGCTGTCTGCGGGACAGCGGATATGCCATCAGCGTAGTGAATATGATGTTCAGCAAGGTACCGACCACCGTGTAGTAGATCGTGTTCCTATAACCGATCCAGATGTCCCTGTACTCGAAGACCATCTTGTACGCGTCTATGGTCACATCTTTGGGCCACAGCAGGACTTTACCGGTCTGCACGGCACGGCCGCCGCTGAAGGAACAGACGACGACGTTGATCAGAGGCAGTAAAATGATCAGGAACGCCAACGTGGCCAGAACATAGACCAGTACATCGAAGAAACGGTCGATGCCAAGGCTTTTGATATGGTTGGGATTTTTGTTTACCATAGCGATTCCTCCCCGATCCTCTTGGCAAATGTATTCGCCAGGATGATCATGAACATGCCGACCAGGGACTGGAACAGACCGATCGCAGTAGGATACGAGTAGTTGGCGATAGGTGAAGCAATACCTATCTTATATACGTACGTATCGATAACTTCCGATGCCCGCAGGTTCATGTTGTTCTGCATCAGATAGATCTTTTCAAATCCTGTGGACAGCGTGCCGCCCAAACTCATGATCATCAGGATGATGATGGTGGACTTGATGCAGGGCAGATCGATGTGCCAGATGCGCCAGAATTTGGTCGCGCCATCGACGACGGCGGCCTCGTGATAGGTCGGGTCGACACTGGACAGCGTCGCTATGTAGATGATCGCGTTGTATCCGGTATACTGCCATATGCCGGACCAGACGTACAGATGTACGAATTTCTTCGGATCTCCCAGGAAATCGATCTGGCTGGCGCCGAGTTTCTGCAGGATCTGGTTGACTGGACCGGAATCCCATGCCAGGAACTGCAGGATCATGCTGACCATGACCGTCGTGGAAATGAAGTACGGCGCGTACGTCACCGTCTGGACGACCTTCTTATACCTGAGCAGGCCCAGGTAGTTGAGGACCAGCGCCAGGATGATCGGGAAGATCATGCCGGCAAACAGGCCGTAGATACTGATCTTCAATGTATTGCCGACCAGTTTCGGGAGCTCTGTGGAACCAAAAAACTGCTTGAAATACTTGAACCCTACAAACGGGCTTTTGGCCATTCCTTTAAAGACGTTGTAATCACGGAATGCGATCTGCACACCGTACATGGGAACGTATTTGAAAACGATGATATAGACCATCGGCAGGATCAGCATGACGTACAGATCCCAGTCCCGGCGAATCCAGGCTTTACTGGCATTCTTTTGTCTTTTCTTCAAATGCGTACACCTCCCTTTCTTTCTCACATTATATTGTGACCAAGATGATTTGCATACGGACAAATACCCATTTTCGGCATACGATTTTCCTGTTTCCACCTGCACAAAACATACGATTTTCAGAAATTACAAACAATTTTGCCGAATTTGGTTCAGAAAAGCAGTATTTCATGGTATAATATGTCATATTTTACCTTGGAGGCTTTCCATGAAGCAGTCTGCCCCTGAACAGAGAAAAAAGAAATTTCTGTTTCGCTTTGTCATCTCATACTATGTGATTCTGCTTATACCATTTCTTCTTGTCATCTTCTCTCTACGCACTGCCGAGGGCGTCATCATGCGGCAATCCAACAAAGAGGTCCAGACGGCGTTGGTGCAGGCGAAGAATATCACGGACGCGAACCTGCGGGCGATGCCGTCTTTGGCCATGTCCCTGCGTAAAGATGAAAACGTCCTCAACTTATATGATAAGTGGAAGTGGAACCAGAACCACGTTTTTTCTACGTATAAAGTCAATCATCACATCCCGCAGTACAATGCGGTCACTTCGCTGATCAACAAGATCTTCATTTATTTCGGCAAAAAAACTACGCATCCCCGCTGCCTGGTGATCAATAATGGTTCCGGTATGGTGTATGACGAGACTCGCATGAATCTGACCTTTGACAATACATCGATGACCTATGCGGAACTCAACGAGTATATTTCAGCCCGCGCGATCTCGGAAAGCTATGTATCTATTCCTTCCACGGATCCGGACCAGTTCTCCATCTACTATATGTCGGATCTTATTTCTTATCCGAGTCCGATCAATTCCGCACTGGTCATGGTCCGTCTGGACGATCATTTCCTCAATGATCTGCTCAAGAGCGCGACCTACAGCGACCAAGGCGTCGCTTTCATTCTGGATGAAAACTATCAGATGCTGATCTGCAGGAACGGTGCTTTATTGGAAGAAGACTTTTTAGATCAATTGATCTCAGATCTGCCGGAAGCCGACGAACTGCAATTCATGAAACAAGGGCAGTTGGTCAATCTGATCCGCTCGGAAAGAAACGGTTGGATCTACGGGTCCGTGGTCCCTTCCAAAATGGTGCTGGCCAAAATGCATCAGGTGCGGCGCGTGGTGCTGTCTGCGTTCGCCGCCCTCCTGGGATTGAGTTTCCTGCTGCTGGGCATCCTGACGCGGCGCAACGCCATGCCACTCCGACGTATTTATGGAGAACTGGCGGAGATCTATTCTGAACCGGGCGGTTTTGATTCGATCGATGACTTCCGTTTCATGGAATCCGCGATCTCCGATCTGATCAACCGCAGCAAAGAACAAACCGGTCTGGATGAGACCCGGCTCCAGCTGCTGGATCTGGAAGTTCTGGGCCGCCTGCTGCTGACGGGTGAAACCGATACGCCTCTGTTCCAGGAAAGCTTGTCCATGAGCTCCCTGGAACTGGAAGGCAGGCGCATGCTCGTCGCCTACGTGCATGCGCACCGCATGGGCCGCTCCGCACCGATCCCAAGCGGAGAACTGATGGAAATGTACCGCATCAGGATGGAAGAGATGTTAGGAGCCAAGCTCTACGACTTCAATATCGATGAGAAGAACCGCGTCTTCCTGATCTCCGGTCCAAGTACTGGCAATGAGTCCGAACTGCTTCCTTCCATTAAGGAAGTGATCAATCAACTGGGCGAGGAGTTTGAGGCAGAGACGCAGTATCATCAGGACTTCTTCCTGTCCGATCCTACGGATGATTATCACAAGGTCAGCCAGTGCTATGCACAGTGCAAAGAGCTGGCCATGCACGTCGTCAAGGATAAGGAGACCTACGCCTATTCCGCTGAGGATCTGCCTGAAAAGCAGCAGATCTTCCACTACTCCCTGAACCAGGAGATCCGGCTTTCCCAGCTGATCCGGTATGGCAGCGAGGCCAAACTTCAGGAACTGATCGATGAGATCCATTATCAGAATTATGAGCTGACAACACTGAACGACGCGATGCAGCAGAGCCTGTTCCAGGCGATCCGCAGCAGTCTGCAGCGGGGCCTGGCAACGTTTTATCATGAAGAGGAGATCCATTCACTGTTCCTGGAGATGCAGGATGTGGAGACCTTTGACGACCTTTCGCGGGTGCTCTTCTCTTTGCAGAAGGCGATGCAGGCACATCTGAGGCAGAACAGTGCCAGGTCCAACCTGGATGAGATCCATCAGCGCATCCTGGATTATATCAACCAAAATTACAACAACGCGGCCTTGAACCAGGCCCTGCTGTGCGAGGAACTTGGCATCGCGGAGCAGATCATGAACCATATGTTCCAGGAAATGGGCACGTCCTTCCACGTGTATCTGGAGAACGTGCGGATCGATGCGGCCTGCACCCTGCTGCAGAATCAGGAGGTAACGATCAAGAGCGTGGCCGATCAGGTGGGTTATACAAGCGACGTCAGTTTCCGCCGAGCGTTCAAGCGGGTCCTGGGGATCTCCCCATCCGCTTTTACCAAAGGCCAGGAATAAGCTAAAGGAGGTACCTATGAAGGACATAGCATTCCGTCACAATGCCGGAACGGTCGATCTGGTGTATCTGCAGAACGACAGAGGCCATATGGGCTTTTTGATCGTTCCCGCGGGTCTGGATCTGCCATTTGCAGACAAGAAAGAATTCATCGATCCGCTGGTGCAGGTGCATATCCGCGGAGATATGCTGCCCGGCGCCTATATGAACGGTCATTCCTTGAGCGGTTCATTATCCGCCATGCGCTTCCGGTTCGTCTTGCAGGAAGCAGAAGACAACAAGGTCATAACGACGCTGGAGGACGGGCTTGGGCATAAACTGCGCCACATCGTATCCTGGAAGGACGGTTGGGAAGGGATCACCGTCCGCAGTGAGTTCATCAATGAAAGCGAGACGCCGGTGGTGTTGGAGGACCTCTCCAGCTTCTGCCTGTCCGGCCTGACTCCTTATGTGGAGGGTGATGCCTGCGGCTGCTTGACCAGGCATGTATTCAAGAGCTTCTGGAGCGCGGAAGGTCGTTTAGTCAGTGATCCGCTGGAACGATTGAACATGGAACCGTCCTGGTCGCTGCACGGCGTCCGTCTTGAGAAGATCGGACAGGTGGGCTCCATGCCGGTGCGTGGATATTTCCCCTTCGAAGCGGTGGAAGATACCAAAAACCATGTGGTCTGGGCTGCACAGCTGGCGATCAACAGCACCTGGCAGATGGAACTGCGCCGCAAGGATGAAAGCCTTTCTCTGAACGGCGGCCTGGGGGATTATGACTTCGGCCACTGGGCCAAAGAAGTAAAACCCGGAGAGAGTTTCCTGTCTCCGGAAGCGTATCTGACGGTCGTAGCGGGGGACTTGACCGACGCAACACAAGCACTTTTGACGGTCCAGAAGAGCCGCAATACGTTGATGCCCGACACACTGCCGCTGCTGTTCAACGAATATTGCACCACCTGGGGCGTACCTTCTGAGGAAAACCTGTCCTCCATCATCGAAAAACTGCAGGGCAAAGGCTTTGATGGTCTGGTCATCGATGCGGGCTGGTTCCGTGAGGGAGATGCGCTCTGGTTCGAAAACGGTGGTGACTGGAATGTATGTCCGGAACTGTTCCCCAATGGTTTGAAGAGCGTGACCGACCGGATCCATGCGGCCGGCATGCGGGCCGGATTGTGGTTCGAGTGGGAAAATATCGGAGGGAAAGCCCACGTCCGTGAAAAAACAGACTGGATGCTGAAACGAGATGGCTATACGCTGGTAGAAAGCGGCAAGACCTATCTGGATCTTCGCAATCCGGAAGTCATAGCGTATCTGGATCAAAACGTCATCGGGCGGATGCAGGAATGCGGGATCGATTATATCAAAGTGGATTATAACGGGACCATCGGCATCGGCTGTGATGGTGCGGAATCCCTTGGTGAGGGTCTGCGTCAAAACATGGAAGCAACCAAGAAGTTCTTCCGCCGCATGCGCGAACAGATCCCCGGTCTGATGATCGAGAACTGCTCCTCCGGTGGCCACCGTCTGGAGCCGTCCATGATGGAAGTGTCCACCATGGCCTCCTTCTCCGATGCGCATGAGTGCCCCGAGATCCCGGTCATCGCGGCCAATCTGCATCACCTGATCCTACCCGGGCAGTCTCAGATCTGGGCAGTCATGCGGGGCAGCGACAGTTTGAAGCGGATCACCTATTCACTGACCGCCGCGATGTTAGGCGTTATGTGCTTGTCTGGTGAGATCTATGATCTGGATGAAGCACAGCAGGCGCAGGTCGACCTGGGCACCGCTTTTTATAAGAAGGTCTCCCCCATCATCCGGGACGGCCGCAGCCGCATCTACCGCGAAGGCATCGAGAGCTACCGTCACCTGACAGGGTGGCAGGCGGTCTGCCGCACCGCCGACTCCGGCGACAAGATCCTCGTCGTAGCCCACGCCTTCGGACTGGACGCACCTGCTGACATTGTGATCCCCGTGCCTGAAGACTTCCAGGTAGCAGATCAGTATTCAGACGGCACCTGTACTATCACCACGACCGCCGATGGACTTAAGATCACGATTCCAGAAGACTTTACAGGCATCGCGATTCTTCTTGAGAAATAAAAAGCCTGCTACTCGGACGCACATTACGTTCCAGGTTTGATTCGTACTAAAATAGAACGTAAAAGGACCAAACACACTACGTTCCATTTTTGATTCGATCGAGATAGAACGTAAAAAGGCAGTCACCTTACGTTCTATATATCATTTCGTTCAATACAGAACGTAAGCGGACTGTCTGCAAAAGATAAAATGCCCCTGGACACATATCCACACGTTGATATATGTCCAGGGGCTTTATTTCAGTTTATATTTCCGCCTGATCCATCAATGCTTGATAAAACTTCAATGTCTTTTCGTCCGTGACGGGTCTTCCGCTTATGAAAAATCGTACGCTTCTGTGGCCTGCGGTCGGAAGATCCTGTACCAGTTCCACCAAATGCCGCACCGTCCCCTGGTTTCCATCGATCAATTCGACGTCCGGTCCTAAAATACTGCTCAGCACCTTGCGGAAATAAGTGAAATGGGTGCAGCCCAGGACCAGTTCTCCATAATCTTCCAGATCAAGATCACTGAATTCTTTCAGGAAATAGTCCCGCACCGCCGGGGAATCGAACTCCCCGCGTTCCGCAAAGTTCACAAGCTCCGGCAGCGCTTTGAGCGTGACCAGATGTTCTTTATCCACGAGCCGTACCAGGTGGTGCAGCCGCTCCTCGCGTATCGTGAACGGGGTGGCCGTGACCAGCACCCGCTTACCTGCCGCATGCTGTACAGCCGGCTTGACTGCAGGCTCCATCCCCAGGATGGGCTTGTCAAAGCTGGCCCGCACGTACTCGATAGCCGCCGAAGTGGCCGTGTTGCAGGCCACGACCGCAACGTCCACCCCATGGTCGAACAAAAACTTCAGACCATCATAGGTGTAGCTGCAGATCTCCTCACGGGTCTTCCCGCCGAAGGGCACATGATCCCCATCCGCGTAGTATAGAAATTCCTCCTGCGGAAGGCTTTTCAGCGCATGATACAGCACGCTGATGCCGCCGATACCAGAGTCAAAAAAACCGATCTTCATATCGTATCCTTTCGCTGTGACGTACGTTTATCATACTCCATTTGTCGCAGAAACGCAAGAGCGGGAGGAGTATTACTCCTCCCGGCTCAGGATACGATTGACAAATTCACGGGCTCTGCTGCTCTTCGGATCGTTAAAGAACTGTTTCGTCGGCGCATGCTCGATCACGACGCCGTCCTCCATAAACAGGACCGTATTGGATACGTTGCGCGCGAACTCCATTTCATGCGTGACGACCAGCATGGTCATGCCCTCTTCCGCCAGGCTCCGCATGACGGAAAGCACTTCGCCGATCAGTTCCGGATCCAAGGCGCTCGTGGGCTCATCGAAGTAGATGATCTCCGGATCGGAGGCCAGGCCGCGGGCGATGGCCACACGCTGCTGCTGTCCACCGGACAGCTGGGCCGGATAGCTATCCAGCCGGTCGGCCATGCCGACTCTTTCCAACGCCTTCACGGCCTTGGCACGGGCTTCTTCCTTTTTCATATGACGCGCCGCGGTCAGACCCAGGGTTACATTGTCCAGCACGGTCTTGTTCTGGAACAGATTGTAGTTCTGGAAGACGAAGGCCGTCTTTTTGCGGATGGCGGCGATGTCCTTCTTCGAAGCATGGTGCAGGTCGACCTGGGTCTCATCGAAAGTCAGTGTACCCTCATCTGCCCGTTCCAGGAAATTGAGGCAGCGCAACAAGGTGGTCTTACCGCTGCCGGAGGGTCCCAGGATCGCTACGACATCACCCTTGTTCACGGTAACGTCGATCCCTTTGAGGATCATTTTTCCATCGAAGGATTTATGGATATTTTTTGCATCGAGCATCATACCGCGGCACCTCCTTTACGCCGTCCGAACAGACGGCCGAAGAAACCCGGATCCTGAGGCGCTGCACCGTAGTTGCCAAGTCTGCGCTCGCCCCAATGCTGCACTGCGGTAAGGACCGTGCAAAGCAGCAGATAGACCAACGCCACTTCCGTATACAGACCGATCGGCTGATAGACGCGTCCGTTGATGACCTGCGCCTGACGGAACATTTCCATGACCGTGATGCTGGCCGCCAGAGACGTTTCCTTCGTCAAAGAGATCAAGGAATTGGACAGCGCCGGAAAGGCGACGCGGAAGGCCTGCGGCAGCACGATATGCCACATGATCTGCAGATAGTTCATGCCCACGCATTGACCGGCTTCTACCTGCCCTTTGGAGACAGATTCCAGAGAACCGCGCACGGATTCCGCCATGTAAGCGGCTTCGTTAAAACCGAAAACCAGGACCGCGCAGGGAAACGCGTCCAGCACGACGCCGAGTTTCGGCAGGCCATAGAAGATCAGGTACAATTGTACCAGGACCGGCGTACCGCGCACGACCCAGATGTAGAAACGGCAGACCTGCTTCAATCCTTTGATATTGGCATACTGGATCAGCGCCACAATAACAGCGATGACCAGTGCCAGCGCAAAGGAAAGCACCGTCAGCGGAACAGTAACGCGTACCAGATATTTGAGCAGCCTCGGGAATGCATCGACCAGGATGCCCCAGGTATGTTGACTCATGAGATTACCTTCTTGTTCTAACAGATTATAAACACAGATAAAAACCCGCGACGCGGGTTTTTATATTTCTTGAATGCTGATTGCTTACGGAGTGGTCAGATCCAGATCGAAGTACTTCATGCTAATCTCGGCCAGCTTGCCGGAGTCCCGGGCTTCCGCCAGGATGCGGTTGACTTCAGCGATCAAAGTATCGGTAGAAGCATCCTTCATGACGGGGTAGGCGATCGGAGCGCCCTGGCCCTTGCAGACGACCTTCAGCGGTGCGTCCGGATGCTCTTTCATATAGTCGTTGATGGAAACTTCCGCATTGAGGGTAGCATCTGCACGGCCATCGATGACCATGGACAGGGTCTCGTTCAGCGTATCGACATAGGTGACTTCCGCCCCCAGATCCAGCGCCTGCTGTGCATACAAGCTGTTCGGAGAATTGGTGGTGTTCTTACCAGCCAGATCCTCGAAACTGGTGATGTCCGTATTGTCGTCGCGTACGACCAGAACGGTGCGGTCATAGACGTAAGGATCGGAGAAAGTAAAGCTCTGCGCACGCTCTTCCGAATAGCCGACACCGTTGCAGGCGATGTCGAAACGTCCGGAGGAAACACCCGCCAGGATGGAATCCCAGTTGGTTTCCTTGAACTCTGCCTTTACACCCAGGCCGTCAGCGATGAGCTGGCCGATCTCGATGTCCAGACCGACAAGATTATCATTCTCATCATGATAGGTCCAGGGCGCCCAGTTGCCTTCGGTCGCGATGGTGATATATCCGCGTTCTTTGATCTGCGCCAGCAGATCCTGAGCCCCTTCTTCTGCAGGAGCTTCTTCCTCGGCAGGTGCAGCTTCCTCAGCCGCGTTTTCCTGTGCCGCAGGTGCTTCTTCTTTTTTAGGCGCATTGTTCGCGCAAGCGCTCAGGCTGAGCATCATAGCCGCAGCCAGCAGCAGTGCAATGACTTTTTTCATGGTAAAACCCTCCTGATGTTTAGAACGAAGTTTAAAAAACACTTGCAAAATCATGTCGTTCGGTTTATTATATTACCATAACACAAATATTTTTGCAAGTACTATTATTTTTCATAGTGAGGTTTTTTTCAATGACGTGCGAAGAAAAGTATCAGCAGCTGATACAGCAGATCCGTGAAGGCGGCGATATCTGCCCCATCATGTATGTGGTCTCGGTCATCGGTCAGAAATGGAAGATCCCCATCCTCTGGCAGTTGGCCAAGCATGACCAGCCCATGCGTTTCTGTGAGATCCGCCGCAGCCTGGGCGGGCTGACCGATGCCATGCTTTCCAAGGCTTTAGACGAGCTTGAGCTCCACGGACTGATCGAGCGTCTGCAGTACGACTGCATCCCGCCTAAGGTCGAATACACGCTGAGCTGCAAGGGAAAGACCCTCCTGCCAGCCCTCATCGCTCTGCGCGATTGGGGCATGGAGCAGATCAAAGAAGAATGTTCAAAAGAAAAACCCGCTGAATAAGCGGGTTTTTTGATTTACTCGTCAGAAGTCTTCACGCATTCTGCAAAAGCATGAAGATAAAACTGATCAGAACAGCTGCAAGCAGCATGGCAGAAAAAGAGATCTTCCAGTGTCCTCCTGCATTGAAGCCGTAGAAATCCGGCCAACCCTTTTCTTCCGGCGCAAAGACGACTTTGCACAGATACAGGGTCCCGTAGACCGCGACCGGCAGCACACCCAGCAGGGCTGTACCAGAATCCATGCCCCGCTTCTCCCAAACGAGGAACGACAGAATGGCCAATACCGGATCGATCAGGTGCCAAAAGCAGCCTGCTCCTCTAAGCATATTACCGTACCCCTGGGTAGGACCAAGGAAAAAGAAGACCGTCAGCAGCGTCACCGTAACGGCCGCCGTGCCGATATATTTCAATGTCCATGCCCAATCCGTCTGCGGGAAAAAGACCATCAACAGGCAGGAGACCGCGCACAGCACATTGCTGAGGATCGTAAAATACTTGAATGCCTGCTTGCCATTGGCCCAGGACCATTTGCCTTCCTTTTTGAAGGTAAGGACGGTCAGTATCATCGTCATCACAAAAACAAACGCTTTTATGAGGGTGTCTATCATATCAGAACCTCAGGATCTCGTCGACTTTGGCTCGGTCCAGACGACGGACCATCTCGGTCAACAGTTTCACGGTATTGATATAATCCTCGTAGCATATCATGCTGGTCGGCGTATGGGCGTAGCGTGACGGTACGTTGATCAAAAGGACCGGCATACCGCTGCGCGTCCACTGGAACTCGCCGGCATCAGTACCGCCATGTTTCATGATGGATGTCTGGTACGGGATGCCGCACTCCTCTGCCACTTCCACGGCGAAGCGCAGAAGCTTCCGGTTGGAGATGGTACTGGAGTCCATGAAGCACAGTTCCGGGCCTTTGCCCAGGGCAATGCCTTCCTTGCGGCCGGCCGGCATATCATCCGCAATGCCCACGTCGACGGAGAATCCGATCTCCGCCTGCGACAGATAGCCCAGGGTCTTGGCGCCACGCGTCCCGACCTCTTCCTGGACGGAGCCTCCGCCAATGAACACGTTGGGATGGCCGCTCTTCTTGAGTTCCTCCATGACACGGTAGGATACCGCGCAGCCGATGCGGTTGTCCCAGGCCTTATTCACCAGGTAGTTCTTGTCCTTGCCCAGCTGCGCGAAATTGCCCTTGGGCACAATGAAGTCGCCCACCTGGACGCCCAGTTCCCTGGCTTCTTCCTTGGAAGTACAGCCGATGTCCATGACCAGACTGTCCATATCCGGGAACTTTTCATCCCGCGTCCCTTCCGGGCCGATGGCGCACAGTGCGTCCACCTCTCCCTTTTCGGTCTGGATGGTGAAATGCTGTGACATCACGCCCGTGATGAAGAAGAACCCGCAGCGAGAGAATTTGATGAATCCATCCTCTGTGATGGCCCGCACCATGAAACCGACTTCATCCATATGACCGACGGCCAGGATCCGCGGTCCTTCCGTGCCCAGCGTGGCCATGAGCGAGCCCAGGCCATCCGTCTCGACCTTATCGGCCAGGCCGGTATATTTCTCCCGAAAATAGTCGCGGACAGCGCCTTCACCGCCGCTGGTCCCTTTCAGATCCGTGATCTCCCGCAGGAATTGCAACTCTCTTTCGTCCATGATTTCCTGTTCCTTTTGTTATTTCTGATCCTTCCACGTGTAATCGGCAGGTGCCTTCTGTTGCTGACCATAGGCAGGCGGAGCGGGCTGCAGGGTCTGTGCCTGAGCAGCCTGTGCATCCTGCTGCGCGATGGTCTCGCGCGCGGCACGACGGCGGCGCTCATCATACTCCTGGAGCGCCTTGAGCTGCGGGTCGACCATCTTGTGGAATCTGTGGTTGGATGCGATCAGATACAGGACGTACAACGCGATCAACGCCACGACGACGATAATGATGATCCATACATAATTTGGCAGTACGTTGTTCATAACTTATATCTCCTCTCAGGTATTATAAAGTTATTTACCTAAACACATTCTCACGAAATCCGGATCGAAGTGCTTGGTCCTCTGCCCGCCCAGGCCTAAGTCCAGACTCTCGATCTGCTTCTTCTCCTCATCCGTAAGGCTGAAATCCCAGACCTTGTAATTCTCCTCGATGTGCTCCAGATGGGCAGCCTTGGGGATGACCACGACGCCGCGTTCCAGGTTCCACCTGAGCATGACCTCTGCGATCGTTTTTCCATGGGCGTCCGCGACGGCCTTGAGCACTTCGTTCTTATACGGATGATACCTGCCGCCGCCTAATGGCGCCCAGGCTTCCGGAACCACGCCATAGCGCTTCATGTTGACAAGGGCTTCCTTCTGGATGAAGAAGGGCGAGATCTCGATCTGATCCACCGCCGGCCGCATTTCCGCGCATTCGCAGAGGTTGGCCAGGGCGTGCGGGAAGAAGTTGGAGACCCCGATGGCCCGGGTCAGGCCGTCTTTATAGGCACTCTGCAGGCCCCGCCAAGCTGAAAAGTAATCGTTCATCGCCTGATGCAGCAGGTACAGATCGAAGTATTCCAGTCCGGTCGTTTTCAAGGACTTTTCCACTGCCCGGCGGGTCGTATCGGCATTCTTCATGTCCGTGACCCAGACCTTGGACGTGATGAACAGATCCTCTCGTGTGCACAGGCCTTCATCGATGGCCTGTCGGACCGCGTCCCCCACCGCATCCTCATTGGTGTATGCCGTGGCGGTATCGATGAGGCGGTACCCGGTACGGATGGCATGCAGCACGGCCTGACGGCACTGCGCCTTGTCACTGATGCGAAAGACACCCAGCCCCAGCATGGGCATGTCCCGACCGGTGTTCAGTTTGATGGTTTGCATGGCACTACCTCCCTGCCATAAGATTTAAGCTGTTTCACGAAACGCGCGCTTGCGCACGATGAAATACGCGGTCTGCATGGCGATGCTCGTCACGACCCAGGAGAATGGGTATACCAGCAGTAACGTCTCCAGCGATCGGTGCTGCGGGAACCAGATGCCCACATACAGCAGTCGGAACGCACAGGTACCCAGCACGGAGATGAGGGCTGGTACCATGGACCGGTTCAAGCCGCGCAGCGCGCCGCCGCTGATCTCATAGGAGCCGCAGATGAAATGCAGCAGGATGACGATCTGGAACCGTACCATTGCGTACTGGATGACCTCCGTATCTGTCGTAAAGATCCGGATCAGCTGGCCGCGCAGCAGCATCATAAAGGCGATCAGTATCATATCGATACCGATACCCATGCACATGCTCCACGCCCAGACCTGCTGGCACCGTTTCGCGTTGCGGGCGCCGTAGTTCTGACTGGTAAAAGTGACCGCGGCCTGCGCGAACGAATTCGCCATGCAGTATGAGATAAAATCGAAATTCTGCGACGCTGTCATACCAGCTATGCACGCCGTTCCGAAGCTGTTGATGGCGCTCTGGATGACCACGTTGGACAGCGAGAATACCGTGGTCTGCAGACCGGCCGGCAGACCGATGCGCACCACGCGCAGCAGATGGTCCTTGCGGATCTTCAGCTGCTTCAGGTCCAGATGGAACTCGTCCGTCTCCTTGATCAGGAAGTACAGTATGAGACCGGCGCTGACGCAGTTGGACAGGACCGTAGCCAAGGCAACACCGATGACATGCAGCTTAAAGACGATCACGAACAGCAGGTTCATCAGCACGTTCAAGACACCGGCCAGCGTCAAGCTGAAGAACGGCCGCTTGCTGTCGCCCCGGCTGCGCAGGATGGCCGACCCGTAATTGTAGATCATGATGACGGGCATGCCGCAGAAATAAATGCGCAGATACAGAGTGGCCAGGTCGATGACCTCCTGCGGCGCTCCCATGAGCGTCAGGATAGGCCTGGCCAGGAAGATGCCCAGGGTCAGGATGGCGACGCCGGCGATGAGTGCCAATGTGATGATGGTGTGCACCGCGTCCGGGATCTGTGACCGCTCGCCCCGCCCCACCAGTGTGGCGATGAGCACGTTGGCACCGACCGATAAGCCTACGAACAGGTTGACCAGCAGGCCGATGACCGAGGCATTGCTGCCGACCGCCGCCATCGCCTGCGGATTGGTGAACCGGCCGACCACCGCCAGATCCGCCGCGTTGAACAGCTGCTGCAGTATGGAACTGGCCGCCAGCGGCAGCGCGAACATGAATATTTTCTTAGCCAGTGGGCCATGCAGCATGTCTACTTCATTGCTGCGTCTTTCTCTGCTCATACTTTGAGCGACCCCCTTTAATGTTTCTGCCACGATTGTATCATATTCAGGAAAAAACTACAATTCACCTATGGAAAAAATGTGGTATACTGGAGATACCTGATGAGAAAGGATCCTGTTCATATGTCTGGTTATCCATCCCGTTCCGAAGCGGAACGTTTGCTTGAAACTTCTGTCCCCATGAATCCCGGCCCCTGGGGCGACCACAGCCGGGCCGTCGCCCACGCCGCTGAAAAGATCGCCTCCGCCTGCGGCATGGATCCGGACAAAGCCTATATCCTGGGGCTGCTGCACGATATCGGCCGCCGCTATGGCACGCATCACATCACCCATATCTCCGACGGCTGCCGCTTCATGCTGGAGCTAGGCTACCCGGACGTGGCCAAGATCTGCATCACCCATTCGTATAACGTCCACGATATCGACAATGACGTGGCCCCGGAAGACAAAGATTCGCCGGAGCGCATCTATGCTGAAAAGATGCTCAAATCCTACGATTTTGATGATTATGACCGTCTGATCCAGCTGTGCGATTCCATCGGCATGGCTGAAGGTCTGGCACCGATCGAGGTCCGCATGTGGGACGTCAAGGATCGTTACGGCCGCTATCCGGATGAAAAGTGGCAGAAGAACCTGGAGCTCAAGGCCTATTTTGAAGAAAAGTGCGGCGGCCGCGACCTGTACGAAGT
>JAEEGL010003889.1_pt1 | contig 18498 bp, 18 predicted proteins | sample 9134231 | NCBI WGS metagenome assembly JAEEGL01 (sample SAMN16246548, study PRJNA631951) | gut metagenome | biome: gut microbiome; feature: rumen; material: fiber-attached | host: Bos | place: Iran: Karaj | collected 2018-10 | reverse complement strand
GGAAACCCTGGTCCATGACCAGTATACGCCCCTCATATACCGTTGATAATTGTGAAAGCTGTGCGTTGATGACCTCTGACGTGGTATTATGAAAGAAATCATAGCTTTTCATACGGCTGGCAGTGACGCGGATCTGTTCCGTCATCTCCTTTATCCTCTCCTCTACCATCCTGTCGCGCAGGTTAGCTCCCGCCGCAGCACGCATGATGGTAGCGGAGAGCAGCACTGCCAAAACTATGACTAAAAAGATACGAAGTCTGAAGCTCTTAAGATAATCCGATCTTTTCATCCCTTATAGAAATATCCGGATCCCCACTTGGTCTGTACGTATTTGGGTGCTCCCGGTGTTTCTTCTATCTTTTCGCGCAGTCTTCTGACATGTACGTCAACCGTCCGGGCATCACCGTTGTATTCGCTTCCCCAGACCAGTTCCTTAAGATTATCCCTGCTGTATACCTTGCCGGGATGAGTCACCAGAAGTTCCAATATATCAAACTCTTTTGTGGTTAGATTGATCTCCCTGTTATTAATGAAAAGCCTTCTGTTTTCTATATCAAATCTGAACTCGCCATTCTCTATAAGCTTTGAACTGACCGCAGCCTCTACTGTCTTCTTGCGGGCACGGCGTACAAATACTTTTATCCTTGCCTTAACTTCCAGTACGTTAAAAGGTTTTACGATATAATCATCGGCCCCGGATTCGAAGCCCATGATCTTGTCCATATCATTGCCCTTCGCGGTAAGGAAGATAATAGGCACATCGGAAAACTCCCTTATCTGGCGGCATACTTCCATTCCGTCGATCTTCGGAAGCATCAGATCCAGAAGCACCAGATCATAACGGTTGCTCCTGGCCAGCTCAAGTGCTTCCTCTCCGTCATATGCTGCATCAGTCTCCATGCCATCCTGCTCTATGCTGTACTTAAGGCCTTTTACGATCGCCTTCTCATCATCAACTATCAATATACGCTCTGCCATTTTTCTATATCTGTCCTCCTGCGCTATCGCGCCATTATATCATCTTTGAATTTTGCATAGGTGCTCTCTCCTATGCCGGATACCTTCTTGATATCCTCGATCGTTGCGAACGCCCCATGCTCTTCCCTGTATGCTATGATAGCCCTCGCTTTTCCTTCGCCTATGCCGTTAAGCTGCATAAGCTCATCCGCCCCGGCATGGTTAATATCTATCCTGCCGTCGGAAACTGCCGTATCTGCCGGCAGCACCAATCCTTCTGTTTCCTCTTTTGTGGGTACATGGTACTTTAGTCCGTCTTCGACTGCAGAAGCAAGATTAAGAAAATCTTCATCAGCATCAGCAGAAAAACCGCCGGCTAATCCTATCGCATCAATAAGCCTGCTGCCGCCGGGCAGATGATAAACCCCCGGATTTTTTACGGCACCGCTTATATGCACACATATCTCATGTATCTCGGGCGCAGTTACAGCCGCATCATCAACTGATACGTTCTGTCCCTTATCTTCCACGGCCCGCTCTAGCTGTTCGCTGATATATTCCTGTGCGGACCCGCACCCGGCAGGGCATACGCCCATGAGCATCAGTAACAGAATGGTTATAAATTTTTTCTTCATGATCCTCTCCTTTTACGCATTGCTGCGGTAAAAGGCCTTCTCAGAGTACGATCACAAATATCATTCTATGCTATATGCATAAAACATTCAAGGGGAAAATATAAAAAATCCCAAGCTTTTACGCCCGGGATCCTTTAGAATTTTTCCATCTGCTGCTGCATCTGCTCGGACAGATCTTTAAGCGTCTGCTCGGGTTCCGCACCGTCCCACACCCGTGAATATGCAAGCTCAAGCTCTACCCAGAAATTACTGAGAGTCATGAGCTTGGGAAGCACGGCGCTCTCCTGATAGATCTGACGGACCACGTCCCTGGCGCCTGCGCTCTCTTCCTGCACACCGCCCATGCAGGGCAGCTTACCCGTACGGTCATAAAGTGTATCGGCAGATTCATACATTATATATTCCGCAAAAAGATTTGCCTCATCGGTGTATTCGGAAAAAGCATTGACCGCAACGCAGCTGGTTGCTGACAGTCCCTTGGCAACATGCTCCGCATCTACACCCGGCAGGGCAGCCACACCGTAACCGTATCTGTATTCTCCGTCTTCATAAGCCTTTTCAACCGTCGGAATAGCATCTGTAGTAACAATGGCAAAGAGTGTCTTTCCGTCGAGGAAATCCTGCAGCACTTTCTCATAACTGCTCTCCTTTGAATCAATGGAGAAGAACTGGTGCAGGCTCTGGTATGTGCTCATACAGTGTATGGAATCGGGATTACAGATATCGATCTGATCCGGATCGTCGCCGCAATCACCGCCAACATTCATATAAGCACCTGCAAAGAAATAATTATAATAGATATCTGAAACATCCCAGACAAAAAAGTTCTCCATCCCTTCCGGCGCTCCGTGCTCCATAGCAAGCCTGGTTATGTCTTCGATGGATGTGGGTATGAGTTCCTGGGTGCGCTGTGCCACTGCTTCTTTCCAGCTCTCCTCGGTATAACCTTCGGGTATTCCCGCATCCGGAACATAAGTATGTCCGGCCCCCTCTTCGTCTTCTTCTTCGCCTTCAAGAGGCTCGCTGCGCAGTTCAGCATCCGCCATCTGTGAAAGATAAGTAGAATTATATAAAAGGAATGCGGTCTCGTAATAAAAAGGATAAGCCACGCGCTGTCCGTCATAAGTCACTGCGTTCATGGCTATCTCCGGATAATTGAAACTGTTGAGGACATTCTCCGGATCCTTTATGGGCTGTGCCAATCCTGCAAGCGCAGCCTTCTCAAGTGTATCCGTACATGTGATATAGAGATCGGGCATTTCTTCATTCTTAACCGAAGCATCATAGATCTCTTCAATATATTCCAGACCTGTCTTGAGCACCGGCTCAACTCTCACTCCCTCAGCATCCTGATATGCAACGGAAGCACTGTTGAGATAATCGGTAAGGCTCTCATCTGTGTACCAGAGTATAAGCGTCGGAGTCTTGGAAGACTGCTGATCCATTCCCGGAAGAACCATATCTTCAGGGCGCAAGAAATAATACCACGCTCCCAGACAGAGCGCAGACACGAGAAAAATACACAGCCATGTCTTGCGTCTTAAGTTTTTCACAGACACTCCTTAAGTATCGCAGCCATGTCATCGATCTCCTTTTTGCTTATCACTAAAGGAGGAAGGAAACGGATGATATTCGTTCCCGCATTTATAAGAACAAGTCCCTTATCAAGAGCCTTATTGATGATATCAGCTACAGGATGGTCAAATTCAAGACCCTGCATCAGCCCCACACCACGGTGGTCGACGATATCCGAATGTCCGTCCTTTATGTCCTCGAGCACCTCGTAAAGATATGCCCCGCTCTCACGTACATTTTCAAGCACATGCTTTTCTTCAAATATCTTAAGCACCGCACATATCGCTGCACCGCCAAGAGGATTGCCGCCGTAGGTGGTGCCGTGGTCACCTGCAACCAGTGAAGCCTGCCCTACTTTTTCCGTCATAAGGAAAGCACCTACAGGCACGCCGCAGCCAAGAGCCTTGGCAACAGTCATCACATCAGGCTTAACGCCATAGCGCTGCCATGCGAAGTATTCACCGCTGCGTCCCATGCCGCACTGTATCTCATCAAGCATAAGAAGGATATCCCTCTCATCGCAGATCTTACGAAGTTCCTTAAGGAAGGCCTCATCAGCGGGATGTATTCCGCCTTCACCCTGTACAGTCTCTAAAAGTATGGCAATGGTCTTGTCATTAAGGCATGCCTTAACACTTTCTATATCATTGTACTCCGCAAAACGGATGTTGCCTATCATCGGCTCAAAAGCATCGCGGTAAGCACGCTTACCTGTAACGGAAAGTGCGCCCATGGTACGTCCGTGGAAGGAATGTTCCATGGCGATGATCTCGTGATCGGTACGCCCGTCCTTTAAAAAGCCGTATTTACGCGCTGTCTTTATGGCGCCCTCTACAGCCTCTGCACCGCTGTTGGTAAAGAATACGCGGTCCATGCCGGAAATCTTCTTTATGCCCTTTGCCGCCTCGATAGCCGGTACATTATAGTAATAATTGGAAGTATGAAGTATCTTATCCACCTGCGCCTTAACAGCGTCGTTGTATTCCTTATTGCCATAGCCCAATGCAAAAACAGCTATGCCCGATACGAAATCCAGATACCTCTTTCCCTCTATATCAAAAAGATAATTTCCCTCACCATGGTCAAAGACCACCTGATAACGGTTATATGTATGAAGGAGCGCCGCTTCGGCCTCCTCTATGTAATCGCTCATGATACCCATATTATTATCCTCCAAATACTAAGATTCTTCGTCGCTGCGCTCCTCAGAATGACACAGTCACAAGAAGGGGCCCGCCTTTTGGCATTAGGAGGGACCCGCAACGCGGGAAGTACCTGATGCCGCTTAAAAGGTGGGAAGATCGTCTTGTGACCCTACTGCTCCGATTCTGCATCATCCGGCGTTATCATTGTTCCGATACCGCTTCTGGTAAAGATCTCCAGCAGCAGGCAGTGAGCCAGTCTGCCGTCAAGTATATGCACTCTCTGTACGCCGCTCTCGATGGCGTCGATACAGTTGCCCAGCTTGGGAAGCATTCCGCCGCCGATTATGCCGCCGTCGATCAGCGCCTTTGCATCCTTGATCTTTATTGCAGAGATAAATGAAGACTTATCTTCAAAGTCACGGTAGAGACCTTCAACATCCGTAAGGAATGCCAGCTTCTCTGCTCCGACTGCCTTGGCTATAGCGCATGCTGCATCATCTGCATTGATGTTGTAGCTCTCGAAATTTTTCCCGATACCGATGGGCGCAACTATGGGAAGGAAGTCCTTATCGATAAGATCAAACAGTATCTTGGGATTAACTTCGTTGATCTGTCCTACGAAGCCTATATCCTTACCGTCGGAATACTTCTTCTCTACCTTTAAGAGTCCGCCGTCCTTACCGGATACACCGGCCGCATGTACTCCCAGTTCTTCCACCATGGCAACCAGGCGCTTGTTAACTTTATTGAGTACCATCTCGGCTACTTCCATGGTCTCTTCGTCGGTAACACGCAGACCGTTAACGAACTCTGATTCCTTGCCGCATTTCTTAAGCCAGGCGCTTATCTCCTTGCCGCCGCCGTGAACGATGATGGGCTTAAAGCCAACCAGCTTGAGCAGTGTCACATCTTTAATGACATTTCTCTGCAGCTCCGGATCTGCCATTGCGCTGCCGCCGTATTTCACTACGATGATCCTTCGGTTATACCTCTGTATGTAAGGAAGCGCCTCTATCAGCACCTCCGCCTTTCTTAAAAGGTTATCGATATCATTGGTGTACATTTTTTATAATTCCTCCTACTTATTAAGATCCTTCGCTGCGCTTAGGATGACATACGCTCAAGATGACACGCGCTCAGGATCTGTAATCAGCGTTGATCTTTACATAATCATAACTGAGATCGCAGCCCCAGGCCTTTGCCTCGGCACTGCCCATGTGCATATCGGCCACAACCGTAACCGACTCGCTCTTTAACAGCTCTGTCGCCTCTTCCTCGCTGTAGCCGGTGCCAAGACCATTCTCAACTATCTTCATGGTCTTTCCCTCAGCCTCATAGAAGATATCAACCTTCTCAACATTTATGGATACGCCTGCATATCCCAGTGCACAGAGGAAACGGCCAAAGTTTGAATCGTTACCGAACATAGCCGCCTTGCATAAGGATGAGCCTACAACGGATTTAGCCAGTACCTTCGCATCTGATACGCTGCGTGCATTCTTCACATGGCAGGTAAAGAGCTTGGTCGCTCCTTCACCATCACCGGCCATCTGTATTGCCAGCTTCTCGCTGACGTAATGAAGGCCCTCATAGAAAAGCCTGTAATCCTCGCTCTCGCTGTCGATGACGGTATTGCCTGCCCGGCCGTTTGCCAGTATCACATAGGTATCGTTGGTGGAGGTATCACCATCCACGGTTATCATATTGAAGGTGTCATCCACTATCGCAGAGATTGCCTTCTGTAAAAGCTTCTTCTCGATAGCGGCATCTGTCGTAACAAAGCCCAGCATGGTGCACATGTTGGGATGTATCATACCGGAGCCCTTGGTCATTGCACCGATACGGATCACCTTTCCATCCGAAAGCTGAACCTCTACGGCTATCTCCTTTTTATGGGTATCGGTAGTCATGATGGCCTTTGCGGCTGCCGTTGCAGCTTCTGCCGAATCAGACTTTTTCTCAAAGAGCTCCGCACAGCCTGCACAGATCTTTGCGGTATCTATCTGCATGCCGATAACGCCTGTGGAAGCCACCAGCACGGAATCTTTTCTGCCGTCATAAAGAGAACTCATTGCGATCGCGGTATTCTCGCACAGATCCATGCCCTGCTTGCCGGTAGCTGCATTTGCTATACCGGAATTAATTACTACAGATCTCACAAGCGTCTCGCTGTGAACTATCTTTGAATCCCAGACCACGGGAGCTGCCTTTACACTGTTGGTGGTAAAGGTACCTGCCGTCACACAATCGGAATCACTGTATATAAGAGCCATGTCCTCACGGCCTTTATACTTTATGCCTGCAGCATGTGATGCTGCGTAAAAACCCTTGGCTGCGGTAATACCGCCGGTTATTTCTTTCATGATATCTTAATCCTCCTAAGATCCTTCGCTGCGCTCAGGATGACATGTTTATGCAGATCTTTATATCTCAAAATTATGCTCGAAGTTCTTAACGCCGGGGAAAAGCTTGTCAAACAGCCCGTCATATCTGTCGGTTGGTACGGGCATCACTATTACCGTAGGTGCCTTATACGCCGCCTTTACTGCAGATGCAAAGGCCCTTAATACTCCGGCCATCGCATATTTATCCTTTGCAAAAAGGGCCGAAACCGTCACTTCCCCGCCGGCTGTATCATCACAGACCAGATAGCCTCTGACGATGCCTTTCTTATAATAAGCAAAGGAACAGCTCTTATTCACATGAGGAGAAGTGAAGCCTTCCTCCGGCATATCTCTGTGTCTCTCCGCAGTCTTTACTGCGATCTTTTTTATCTCTGCATTCGACAGCTCCTCAAAGGAGCGCACGTGCGAATTCTTATACCTGGCAGGGAAATATACCTTGTTCTTTAATGAGCCCACCGTAAAGTGATGGAGTCGCTCTCCCCTGTCAGTCTCCTTATATCCGCAGGCTTTCATGAAAGCCAGAAGCGTGTCCGCCTCTGCATCACCCTCACAGAAAGCCAGTCTCAGAGGGACTTTTCTGTCCGCCGCCACAGCCTTAAGGGCCTCCAGCAGTGCGGTACCTGCCCCCATCTTTCTGTACTTGGGTGCAACATAAAAGCTCAATATATCGAAGGTCCCGTCTTCATCAACATAGCCGCTTACTGCCCCCACAGCAGTATCTCCGTCGGCAGCACCGATCGCAGCCACCGATATTCCCGCAGCCTTTGCTTCCTTAACGCTTTCGCCAAGAAATCCCTCAAAGACAGACCATGAACTTTCTTCGATCAGCCCGGTAACTATCTCTGTTTTTTTCTTTGTAGCCATAAGAATGCTCCTTTATGCTCTGCTGCTCCTCCACTGTTCACGCTGTCTGTGATACAGTGATTTATTGGACTGGAAAAAGGGCCTGTATTTTACGCTCATAGCTCCGGCTGCTGCCTTCTTTACCGCAATCGTTCCCAGGCTGTCTGCCGCACCAGCCGAAAAACCGTCGGTTCCGGCGTTGTCCGCCCGCAGTACCTGTTTCTTTATGTCCTGAACATTTTCATTAAGCTGCAGGTCACCGGCATTTATCTGTTTCTGCTGCGATTCCTGCCTGGTCTTAAAGACCTCTTCCTGTCTGCTCTTCTGTCTCTGTAACGAAGCATTATTACCAGCCATAAAAATACCTCCCTTTTACTGTAAAAGTACACCGGGTAAGATAATATTCAAACTATTCTACTAAAATCAGAGATATTTTGCAAGTTTAAGTGATCCTCCGTAAAAAGACCAAAAAGGGACGGTTTGTAAAAACCGCCCCCTCTTACATTCATTTCCGAAAACCGTTTATTTATCGGACTTACTGAAAGTTACGTCCATGCTCACACCGTTTGCGTTGATGGGCAGGGTAAATGTTCCATCCTTAAAGGTTGCGGAATAAGCAGATCCGTCATCATTCCACTGGTCGAAAGAAACAGCGTCACCCTTAACTTTATAAGTACCGGTAACATCGAAGTCTTCCATATCCTTAAGTGAATCGTATAAGGTCTCCTTCATCATGTTTACCATCTCATCAGAGAAAGCGGCATAACTATCATAACCTGCTGCCTGTACAACAGCCTCATACTGATCCTTTTCAATGCCCTGCTGGCTCATGATCGCATCGATGATCTCGTCTGCATGAGCAGTGAACTCGGTATCAAGTGAAGACTTGAGCAGTTCCACGTCATAATCAACAGTGAAATTACCGTCTTTGCCCAGATCCATTGAGCATTCGAAAGGAAGGGTCTTGATGAAGCTCATACCCATGTTGTCAAATTCCTCATACTGTGCCTGTATATCCTCACCGCTGAGGACAAGAAAATCACCAAGAGTGTTGCTGCTGCGGTAAACACCGGATACATCCTTTGCTCCGCATCCTGCCAGAAGGCTTCCGGCTACCATAACGCTTCCGATCAGATAAATAGCATTCTTTTTCATTTTTCTCTCCTTTTTACATAGGGTTACTAACAACGATTCAAAATTATACATATTTTTGCCATATTGTCAATGAAAACTGACGGCGGCCATTGGCCGCCGCTTTGTAAATAACGGTAATTAACTGTTAAACGCCGTTATGTTTGCTTCATTCAAGGTGAAGTCGTAGTAGTTCAGGTCTTCACGTTTAGTCCAGCCTATACATTTCCAGAAGGCGTTTCCTATATCGTTCCTTGTGAAGGCGATAAGCGAAACCTGATTTATCTTCTCCGCCTTGAGAGCATTCATACAGTGGACCACCATTTCCTTGCCTATACCGCGCAGGCGGTAGTCTTCCGCAACGCATACGTGATACAGGCAGCCGCGGCGGCCGTCGTGGCCGCACAGTATGGCGCCCACTATCTTTCCGTCTTCCTCTGCCACTACACTGCAGCCGGGATTGCGGTCCAGAAAGCGCTCAACTCCTTCACGGGAATCATCCACACTTCTTATACCGAAACCGTGTATGGTCATCCATAATGCGCGGACTCCGTCATAATCTTCTTTTACCATGGCACGAACCTGCATCTTACGCCTCCTTTGCCGTGATGAGCTTAAGGACATCCCCAAGCTTGACTTTATTACCTTTATACAGTGACATTGCTTTATATATCTTTCCTGACACGATCACCAGAACGATGGTAACTGCAAGGGTGATGGCAAGTGAAATTATACCCGTAAGTCCCGACGCCGTGCCCAGTGCCAGCTGCGAAGGCATGAGCAGTGCTGCGGTGAAAGGTACATAATCCATCCATATGGGCGCTCCGCCTGCGGTAAGACCTCCGCCCATCATTACCAGCATAAATGACGCCAGCAGCGGAAGGATAAAGAGAGAACTCTGGCTTGCAACTTCCTCCCTGTTAGCAGAGATGGATCCTGCTATGGTCGCCAGGCTAAGATACAGCACAAAGCCTACTGCCAGGAAACCTATGCCTATCACCACATTCAGCGGCCGGAATATTCCCAGCTCTTCCATGAATTCAAAGAAGGTGGTTATAGGTGATTCATAGCCGGGATGAACAGCCTCGGTGATCTTCACACCCGCGATCATACCGACGACTATACTTGCAACCCAGCTGAATATCTGTATGAGTCCGGCGCAGATGATGGCAAGCAGTTTTCCGAATACCATTGCCTCCGGGTGAAGGCTTATCAGCATGGTGTCCATCAGCTTGGACTCTTTCTCCATAACCATTGCCTGGGCTGTAGCATTACCGTAAGTAAGGATCAGGAAATAGAGTACCATTATCGTCAGATAAGGCAGGAGCATCTGGAATACTTCCAGGACCGCATCCCTGATCATCTCGTCAGCATCGCTCTCATCGTCGTCCATTGTAATGCCCTTTTCATATCCGCTCTCGGTATAAGTATTATAATCATTACCGGGCATCAGACCCGTCAGCTTACTCTGCTCGATCCCGGTAAGGAGAAGAGTGAAGTTCGTGGAATAGGCATTCATATACTCAAAGTAATGTTCTGCCAGGGAAGAGTCCAGCAGCTCCATCCCCTTATCAGCTGCCTCCGGAAGGATAATGTCCGCCCTGATATAATCTTCTTCGGGATAGAAATACAGAACAAAAGCTTTCTTATCACTCCTGCCTGCTGCCTCCAGTGCTTCATCCACACTGTCCGCAAGCTTGTATCTGATATCCTTGTAATTCTCTTCTGTGCTTCCTGCCAGAAGGAACAGATCCGGCTTTGCCTCAAAGTCGCTGACGATGTATATCTCTTCTGCACCGCAGCTTTCAATGGTGCTGTCCGTTTCCTCTTCTTCCTTACCGCCTGCTATCATGAGCATTATCACGGAAGGTGCTATCAGCAGTATAAGAACCAGCACTATCGTAAATACTTTGTATGACTTGGTCCCCGCCTGGTTATGCAGGGAGAATTGAAATACTTTTCCAAAATTCCGAAACATTTATGCCTCCTTTGCCAGCGACAGCTTTACTATCTCGAAGAACTTGAGCTTCTTGCTGTCGTTTACGATAAGCTTCCTGTATGTCTTTGCACAGATCAGGAAGAACACCACACATACCACTATCTGAAGTGCGATACCCAGCAGGAACGCCCAGAGCGGTATACGTCCGCATATAAATGACACCGGTGCCACATATGATGATACAAAAGGTATTATGGAAGCAACCGTGCTGACGGTAGGATTTCCGATCCCGGGTATTATCATACCGACCATATAGCCTGCCATATTGATCATGGTAACGCTGCCTATAGCCGACTGCGCATCCTCTACCTTGGTACAAGCGCTGCCTAAAAGTCCTGCAAGGATCGAATACATAAAGTAGGTAAGCAGCATGGTGGGAACCATGATCAGCGCCTTGGGACCTGCAAAACTGAAGAGCTTTGAGAAATTCATCATCGCTCCGGCTTCGGAAGCTGCGGAAGGTCCCGCAATTGACTCCACTAAGGTATTTGATATATATGAACCGATAATACCTATTGCTATCATCGTGAACACATAGAACATCATTGCCAGTATCTTTCCCATTATGAGCGCCAGGGGTCTGACACTTACCATAAGGTTTTCAACCAGCTTGGAGGTCTTTTCCTCCATAACCGAAGACACCACGTAAGATCCCGTCAGCGCCACAAGTATCATCAGCACTATGGAATACAGTGAGTTATAGGTTGCCAGCTGGCTGTTGGTATAGGTCTGATTCTTCTTTGCTTCATATTCTTCGTAACTTGATATCCCTCCGGTCTCAAGCTTCTTCTGCAAAAGAGCCATCTGTTCTTCACCCAGATTTGCGTCGTCCCTGCGCACCTGCACAAATCTTTCCATCAGGTGGTCGCATAATGCATTCAGTTCCGAAGGGCTGATATTCGACTCATCGGATACTATACCGTTGATCACATAGGTATCCGTGCCATCGATGGTCTGCCTGTCTATCAGGATAGCTATCTCATCATCTGCAAGCTTATCGGGTACCGCGTCCTGATCGGAAAGCGCAGCCGCTGCAAAGCCCGTATCCGCAAGATCCGCATCCGCAGAAGTGAAAGGAACAAAAGTATCATTGATAAAGTAAATATTTTTGAGCTCCATTTCACTGTTTATGGCATCACTGCTCTCTGCTGCCCCTATCCCTGCAGAGGCTCCCAGATAAGTGATGGGACCCATGCCCACCATCATCAGTATAAAGATGAAAAAGCTCACTACATACGCACGGTTCTTAAAGGTCTGAGAAAGGGTGAAGGCAAAGACCTTATCGATACCCGCGCAGCTGTAAATATTATTGCTGCTCTTCTTCATTTGCACCCACCTCTTTTACAAATATCTCATGGAGAGAAAGCTCGGATAAGTCAAACTTGATAACCGGTATCGTTGCATTTACCAGATTCCAGAGCAGGGCGTTTGCCTGCTGGTCACCCGTAACTCTGAGCTCGTATTCATTCTCCTTTTCCGACAGTATCTGTATTCCCAGCTCGTTGATATAGCTGCTGACATCCTGCTCGCATTTAAGAGCAAGATTAATACGGCCGTAACTCTTCTTTATCTCATTTAAGTTACCCTGCACCAGAGCCTTTGAACGTGACATGATGGTGATATCGGTACAGAATTCCTCCACTGCCGCCATCTGGTGGCTGCTCATGATGATATATTTTCCGGCTGCAATCTGCTCACGCACAACATCCTTAAGTATATCCGTATTCACGGGATCCAGACCGGAGAAAGGCTCATCCAGTACCAGAAGCTCCGGATCGGAAAGCATTGCTATAAGGAACTGTATCTTCTGCTGGTTACCTTTTGAAAGCTGGTCGGGGCTCTTGGGTTTTACCTTCTTTACACGTCCCCTGGCATCCTTTGTCTCTGCAGGATAAAGGTATTCATCCAGCTTAAGACGCTCTGACCAGTACTTTATCTTTTTCTTCAGCACGTCATCCTTTACGCCCCGGAGACGTCCGAAATACATTATCTGATCCATAAGGGCGTATTTCTGGTAAAGACCACGCTCCTCTGCAAGATAACCTATGTTGCAGGTATCAAAGCTTAAAGGCGCACCGTTCCAGAGCACTTCGCCCGTATCCTTATCCAGCATATCCAGTATCATTCGTATACTGGTGGTCTTGCCGGCACCGTTGGTTCCCAGCAGTGCGTACACACCGGGCTTCTCCATCGAAAAGCTCACATGATCCACTACTGTCTTTTCACCGTACTTCTTTGACAGATCCTTTACTTCCAAACCCATCTTTACTATTTCCTCCCTACAATTGTTTATTTATAAGATCCTTCGCTTGCGCTCAGGATGACATTACTTTTTAGCCGGTCTTGCCTGCTGCCGTAACGGCCACGCCGTACAGAATAAGTATCAGTGCTACTATCATCATCACCATTCTTACGGCTGTCGGAAGCTTATCCTGCAGGATCAGATTGACCGAATTCATCAGCATCCCCACAGGTACCATCGCCGAAACCCTGCGCCCGTTTGATCCGGCCGGTGTCTCACCCTTCTGTTCGTACAGACTGTTAAGTATCCTTTTAGTACGTACTATCATGTTCATGAAAACACACACTATAGCCGCCATTATGAATACGAAGGGCCAGCCTTCAGGATCTTTTACCGCCAGATACACACAGAATATCAGGCAGAACAGTTCCAGCAGCCCTACCAGCTTGAAAAGCAGGAGTATCTTTTTATAGTGCTCTATGCGGCTGTCCACATCGGAATACAGTTCAAACGCGCCTTCTTCACGATGCCTGCGTAATATCACCCAGGGTCCCCAGGGCTGGACTATCTCCACGCCCATCTCTTCCATAAACTCCCTGTATTCAGGCTTTACTGAGAAGAACCCCTGGCCTATATCGATCTGATACTGCCACTCCCCCTTTTCACAGGGTACAAAGCTGTAGAAACCCATAAAAAAGCTCTTAAGTGCATAGCCGTCGGACGCCATCTGATCAAGCCAGTTTATTTCTTTATCTTTATCTAACATCAGTCGAAAGCGTATCATATCTATCCCTCCAGCTTATCTGTCAGCTCCGGTGCATCTATCAGCGCCGAATTCTTAAGCAGCTCTGCGATCCTCTCCCGCTCCGCGGCGAATATCTCCCGCCCGGTCTCCGTGATCACGTATTCTTTCTTTTTTCGTGAGCCGGCATCCGCGCTCACTACCGTGATCCAGCCTTTCTTCTCCAGCGTCTGCAGCGCACCGTACAGCGTTCCCGCTCCAAGTACCACGCGCCCTGCCGTCATCTCCTCCACCTCACCTATGATCCCGTATCCGTGATTGGGCCGCCTCACTGCCAGCAGGATATAGAACACGGCTTCGGTTAAGGGGAGATCCTTTTCTAAAGCTTTGCTTATCAATTGTTACGCTCCTTTAAAACCTTGATCCTTACAGAGGCGAATATCATTACCGGTAAAGCTGCAAGATTAAGTCCGCCTGCCAGACGTATCACACTGTCCGTAAGCTCTATAATGCCGGTATGACCGAAAAGCAGCAGGATGTATGCTGCAGCCAGAACTATTAAGCTTGCAAGTCTGATGCTCTCAAGTACCTTGATGGAAGTGTTGTTATTCTTTGTCATTGATCTATCCTCCTTTTGTAAGATCCTTCGCTTTGCTCAGGATTCTTTTTACGTTCTCCGATATATCGGCTGTCGTTATATCGTGGTTATAATATATCACCTTCCGATATATCGTGTCAAGTAGTATTCTGTGTTTTTTTCAAAAATTTTCCGGGAGGATATTTTATGCTATCGCCTTCGCCATGTAGCGGGGCTTATGAGCACCAGAAGAGGGAAAAGTTCGAGACGCCCTGCAAGCATGTCAAACATAAGCACATACTTGGAAAGCTCTGAAAAATGAGCAAAATTCCTGGTCGGACCTACCAGTGAAAAGCCGGGACCTATATTACCCAATGCAGATGCAACCGCAGTAAAATTGGTTGTATGGTCATAGCCGTCCAATGCGACCAGAAGCATTGATACTACAAATATCAATGAATAGGTGATCAGGAAGATATTTGCGGAACGCAGTACGGCATGAGGCAGAGCCTTGCCTTCCACCTTAAGCACCTTAACGCTTCTGGGATGGCAGAGCTGTGAAAGTTCCTTGCCTACCGTCTTCAGATAGATAAGTATACGGGACACCTTGATACCGCCGCAGGTAGAACCTGCGCAGCCGCCGATGAGCATCAGGAGTATCAGTATCTCACGGCACAGAGCCGGCCACAGATCAAAGTCCGCAGATGAAAAGCCTGCTGTGGTCATGATGGATCCGACCTGGAAGAAGGCCTGCCTGAAACCGCCCTCAACGTCCTGGCCGTATCCGAATATCAGATTTGCGGCGATCATCGCCGTTGCTATCCAGAATATTACCGTATAAAGCCTTATCTCTTCGGAACAGAAAGCATCCTTAAACTTGCGGCTCCAGAGATTGAAGAAGAAGTTATAGTTAAAGCCCGCAAAAAACAGGAATATAGCTATCACATACTGTACCGCCGGTCCGTATGCGGCAACAGAGTTATTACGTACGCCGAAGCCGCCCGTACTTGTGGTGGTAAATGCAGTACATATACTGTCGAATACGGGACAGCCCGCAATGATCAGCGCAGCTATCTCAAGTCCTGTAAGGATAAAATAAATGATATACAGATAATACGCGGTCTGCCTTACCTTGGGCACCAGCTTGGATACGCTGGGACCGGGGCTCTCCGCCTTCATAAGATACAGATCCTGGCCGCCTGTAGAAGGAATCAGTGCCAGCATGAATACCAGTACGCCCATGCCTCCGATAAGCTGTATAAAGCAGCGCCAGAAATTCATGCAATGTGAAAGCTTTTCAACTTCGGGAACAATAGAAGCTCCCGTTGTGGTAAATCCGGAGATACACTCAAAAAGAGCGTCCGTAAAAGACGGGATCTCACGGCTTAAATACATGGGAAAACAACCGGCCACGGATAATAAGAGCCAGCTCAGCGCCGTAACAACAAAGCCTTCCCTTGCATAGAAAGATTTGTTCTTGGGACGGCTGAAACGGCAGATAAGGCTGCCCAGCGCCAGAGTCACGGCTCCGCAGGCAATAAAATATATACCGCTGCGCTCATGATAGACCAGTGATACAGCGAAAGGACAGATCATCATTGCACCGATGATCTCCAGTATCTTACCCAGAAGGTATATTATCATTGCATAGTTCATGATTTACGCCCTGATGTCATCCACATCCCTGAGTCCGAGTTCGGTGGTGACTATTATCACGTTATCTCCGGCATGTATCTCATCTTTACCGCCGGGAGTAATGACCTTGCCTTTACGCAGTATCGCGCAAACCAGCAGGTTTTTTTTAAGCTTAAGCTCCATCAGCGGTTTGCCGGTGATCTTGGAATCTGATCTCACCTTAAATTCAAGCACCTCAACGCGCTCATTGAGTATACGGTACAAGGTCTCTATATTACTGCCGTGGGTATTTTCGAGAGCCCTGACATACTGCAGTATTATCTTGGTAGTGATCGCCTTGGGACTTACCACTACTCCTATAGGCAGATCCTTCAGTACCTCATCAAAAGATATGGTATTGAGCTTGGTTATGGTCTTGGTCTTACCCTTGCTCACCTTATTGCAGAACATGGAAAGCACCAGGTTCTCTTCATCCATATTGGTAAGGGCTATCATTGCATCCTTTTCCGTAACGCCCTCTTCCATCAGTATCTGCCTGTCTGCCGCATTGCCCTCGATTATCATGGCGTCGGGCAGCATCTCCGACAGATGCTCACATCTGGCATGATCCTGCTCTATTATCTTTACATCGATCGGAAGATTTGATAAATGCTTTGCCAGATAATAAGCCGTAGTACCGCCGCCTGCGATCAGCACCGAACGTATCGCCTTGGTCTTGATCCCCAGCTTCTGGCACAGCCCTACTATCTGCTTGGGCTGCAGTATCACATACATATTGTCCCCGGATAACAGCTTTGTATGACCGTTAGGTATAATGACAGCGCCATCGCGTTCTATGGTCGTTACCAGGGTATCGCTGCTAATCTTATTTGCAAAATCTATGATGGTCATACCGTCCACAGGCGAATCCTTGGGGATAGGCAGACGCACAAGGTCGATACGGCCTCTGGCAAAGGTAGTGATGTCCAGCGCGCCGGGTACCTCTATCAGTTTGGCTATGCTCTTGGCACAGTCAAGCTGGGGATTGATGGTCATGGAAAGCCCCAGTTCGTCCTGCAGATACTGCACTTCCTCGTTATATATGGGATTCTGCACCCGGGCTATGGCGTGTTTGATACCGCTTCGCCGGGCTATCAGACAGCATAAGAGGTTAACCTCATCCTGTCCGGTAACCGCTATCATCATATCGCAGTTACGCACTCCGGCTTCCTGCTGCACCCTGAAAGAGGTTGCATTGCCTTCCACCGCCTGTACATCCAGCACTGAAACCATGCGTTCCAGCTTATCAGCTTTCATGTCTATAACTGTAACATCGTGTTTTTCTTCCGAAAGCTGCTGTGCCAGGGCATAACCCACACGGCCGCAGCCTACGATGATAATTTTCATTATTTACTCCTTGTGACTTACATTATCACTACATTTCCGGATCCTATAAGGTATGCCGCAAGAATAAGGTGCAAACCCAGGATAATCGGAAATCCGTAACGAAAGTACCATTTCTTAGTCTTGTGCCTGAAGATATACATTCCCAGAAAGGCTCCAAGACTGCCTCCCATGATACTCACTATAAACAGATGCGCCTCCGGGATGCGCCAGCGGTGAGAAGACGCCTTCCACTTATCGATACCCATAAGGGCCAGGGCCAGAACGTTCATCACCAAAAGATATATGATTATTATTTTGATTACATCCATATAAACAAAAAGAAAGGGGCAGGGTATTCCCCGCCCCTTATGTATCCTATCAATCTTTGTTCAGGTGTTTCATGCCGCGTACTTTACTTGCCAGACCGAAGAGGTTAATGAAGCCCTCTGCGTCATGATGGTTGTAAAGGTCACCGGTAGTGAAAGATGCGATGCTCTCATTGTAAAGTGAATAAGGAGAGGTCTCGCCTGCCTTGATGATATTGCCCTTGTAAAGCTTGAACTTAACCTCACCGGTAACATACTGCTGTGTGCTCTCGATGAAAGCCTGTACAGCCTCGCGAAGAGGTGTGAACCACTTTCCTTCGTATACGATCTGTGCGAAGAGATTGCCCATATCCAGCTTGGTCTTGGTGGTCTCACGGTCAAGGATCAGCTCCTCAAGCTGCTGATGAGCCTCGTAAAGGATGGTTCCGCCGGGTGTCTCGTAAACGCCGCGGCTCTTCATACCTACAACACGGTTCTCAACTATATCAACGATACCTATGCCGTGCTTGCCGCCCAGCTCATTGAGCTTACGGATAACATCTGCCACCTTCATCTTCTCGCCGTTAACTGCAGTGGGTACACCCTTTTCAAAGCTGATGGTAACATACTCGCCCTCATCGGGTGCCTTCTCGGGAGTAACGCCCAGAACAAGCAGATGATCGAAATTAGGCTCGTTTGCAGGATCTTCAAGCTCAAGACCTTCATGGCTGATGTGCCATAAGTTACGGTCACGGCTGTAGGAAGAATCTGCAGAGAAAGGCAGGTTGATGCCGTGCTGCTTGCAGTATTCTATCTCGGACTCACGGGAATCCATGGTCCACTTGTCATTACGCCATGCAGCAATTATCTTAAGATCGGGAGCCAGAGCCTTGATGCCCAGCTCGAAACGGATCTGGTCATTACCCTTACCGGTAGCGCCGT